>MDTC01124578.1_pt1 | contig 19908 bp, 20 predicted proteins | sample 811181 | NCBI WGS metagenome assembly MDTC01 (sample SAMN05326644, study PRJNA326480) | marine metagenome | isolation source: seawater | place: Pacific Ocean: North | collected 2011 | reverse complement strand
TTTTATAGGATTATTTGGTACAGTTTGGGGAATTATGAATTCTTTTCAGTCAATTGCTATTTCAAGAAATACAAGCTTAGCAATTGTAGCCCCAGGTATTGCAGAAGCATTATTTGCAACAGCTTTGGGTTTACTTGCAGCAATTCCTGCGGTAGTTGCATACAACAAGTTTAATAGCGACTCCAAAAGGTACACCTCTAGAATTGACAATTTTTCAAAAAGATTTTTGTCAATAATATAAAATGGCTTTTAAACTTAATCGCTCAAGAAACGAACCAATGAGTGAAATCAACGTAACACCTTTTGTTGACGTAATGTTAGTTTTACTTATTATATTCATGGTTACTGCTCCACTCTTAACAGTGGGTGTTCAAGTGGATCTACCAGAGTCAGCAGCAGACTCTCTGCCAGACGATCAAGAACCATTAACAATTACAATAAATTCTAAAGGTGAAATTTATATTCAAGAACATAAAGTGACTTATCAAAAAATTATTCCAAAGCTTTTAGCTATTGCAAAAAACAGAACTGATACAAGAATTTACGTACGAGGCGACAAGACTATTAATTATGGCAGAGTTTTAGAAGTAATGGGAACATTGTCTGGAGCAGGTTTCTCAAAAGTTGCTTTAATATCTGAGCCATACAAAAATTAAATGCAAAATGACAAAAAGTTTAATTTATTCATTAATATTTCATTCAGTAATGATTTTATTAACTGTATTAAGCCTGCCTTTTATGATTAGACAACCAATAGACTTACCACCAATTGTTTCAGTCGAATTAATTCAAATTTCAGACAAAACAAATATTCCGTTTGCCCCAAAAGCAAGAAAAATTATTGAAAAAGTTAAAAAAGATGAAAAAAGAGTTGTTTCAGAGCAAGCTCCCCCTTCAGCAAAAGCTAAAGAAAAACCTGACAGAATACCAATGCCGAACGAAAAAAAAGAAAAAAAAGAGATAGTTAAAAAAAAACAAAATCCTGAAGAAATCAAACCAGAAATAAGACAGTCATCTGAATTTGAAAAAAAAGAAATTATAGACACTAATCAAATTGCTGCATTAATTGATAAAGCTAAGGAAGAAGAAGCTGTTGAAAAAAAAGAAAACAGTAAATTAACTCAAAGTAATGTTAAAAATTCTTTTGCCTCTGGATTAACTTTGTCAGAGGAAGACGCATTGAGAGCTCAGATATTTGGTTGTTGGAGTGTTCCTCTTGGTTTACCCTATGATCAAAATTTACTAGTAAGAATTAAACTGGATCTTAAAAAAGATGGAACAATAATGAAATCTGAGATTTTAGATCACGAAAGGATGAATAGACCGGGTCAAAAGTTTTATAAAGTACTAGCTGAAAGTGCGTTAAGAGCAGTAAGGTTATGTCAGCCTTTAAAAGTACCACCAACAGGGTATGAAAAATGGAGAGAAATTCAGTTAAATTTTAATCCTGAGGAAATGTTAAAAGGATAATATGAAAAAAATATTTTTAGTACTTATATTCTCCTTTTTTTCTATTAATACAACATTTGCCTTAATTGAAGTTGACATTACAAGAGGTAATTTGGACCCTTTACCTATAGCCGTTTCACCTTTGCATGTTGATGTTAAATCAGAACAACACGAAAATATTAAAATTAAAAATCTCGGAAATAATATTTCACAAATTATTGAAAGTAATTTTAAAGGGACTGGTTTATTTAACCCTCTTAAAAAAGAAGCCTTTGTTCAAAAACCTGATATTGCACATCTCAAACCTAGATTTGAGGATTGGAGATTAATTAAAGCTCAAGCCTTAATTACGGGAAAGCTACTAGTTAAGGATGGAAAGTTAAAAGTTGAATTTAGACTTTGGGATCTAACAGCTGCTAAAGAAATGACAGCACTAGCCTTTACTACGACGCCTTCAAATTGGAGAAGGGTAGCTCATATTATATCAGATAAAATATATGAACGTTTGACCGGTGAACAAGGATATTTTGATACAAGAATTATTTATGTTGCAGAGAGTGGTGCTAAAAATCAACGAGTTAAAAAATTAGCAATTATGGATCAAGATGGGGCTAATACAAAATATTTAACTTTGGGAAATGAATTGGTATTAACACCAAGATTTAATCCAACAAATCAAATGGTTACTTACATGTCTTACTTTAGAAATATGCCAAGAGTTTATTTATTAGATATTGAAACAGGCGTCCAAGACGTTGTGGGAAATTTTCCAGGTATGACTTTTGCACCTAGGTTCTCCCCTGATGGAAAAAAAATAATAATGAGTTTTGCCGAGGATGGTAATTCAGATATTTATACAATGGATTTAGATACAAGACTTGTGGAAAGAATTACAAATCATTCTTCAATTGATACCTCGCCTTCATTTTCACCTGATGGAAAATATATTGCATTTAACTCGGATAGAAGCGGTTTGCAACAAATTTACGTTATGAGAAGTGATGGCAGCAATGTTAAAAGAATAACATTTAACAGTGGAATTTATGGAACACCAGTTTGGTCTCCGAGAGGAGATTTAATTGCTTTTACAAAAATGAGAAAAGGAAGATTTTATATAGGAGTTATGAGAACCGATGGTACAGGAGAGAGGCTGTTGACTGAAAATTTTTATCAAGAAGCGCCATCCTGGTCGCCCAATGGAAGAGTTTTGGTGTTTTACAGGGAAACTAAATCAGGATCTAAAGGAGAGGGTTTTTCTGCAAAATTGTGGTCCATAGATATAACTGGATATAATGAAAGAAGAGTTGTAACAGAAACAGATGCTTCGGACCCATCTTGGTCTTCTTTATTATCAAAGTAAGGGTATTTTTCATGTAATTAATGCTTGAATAATCTTTAATAATTTGAAATATTCACAACAATCAACTTAGGGGAAAAAATGACACTTAATACGAATTTAAAAAATATATTACTAGTAATTGCAGCCACTTTAATTTTAAGTGCCTGTTCGACAGCTAAAAAATCAGGTTCTTTAGATGGAGATGTTTATACAGGAAGTGATACTGTAGAATATTTAGCGTCTGGTGTTCCAGACAGAGTTTTCTTTGCTACAAATAAATCTTCATTGACAACAAAATCAAGAGAGACTCTTAGAAAACAAGCAACATACCTTAGAAAAAACAAAAACTTAAATGTAACAATCGAAGGTCATGCTGACGAAAGAGGAACTAGGGAATACAACTTAGCGCTAGGTGAACGAAGAGCTAATGCTGCAAAAGATTACTTAATGACTTATGGTATATCAGGTAAAAGATTATCAACAATTAGTTACGGAAAAGAAAAACCTGTAAACCCAGGTTCCGACGCTTTATCTTGGTCACAAAACAGAAGATCAGTTACAGTCAAAGTTAATTAATTTTCAATTAATCTAGACCCTTTAATATATTCAAGTATTAAAGGGTCTTTTTTTTGCCATTTTATATATCTAATAATAAGTATGTACTTGCTTAAAAAAAAAATAATTATTTTTACGGCTGCTTTATTAATTTCAACAAATTCATTCTTAAGTGCGGAAGAAGAGGATGGTCAACTACAGTCGGTTATAGATCAAATTCAGGTTATCTCCCAAGATCTTAAAACTTTAGAAAAAGCTGTTTATCAAAAATCTGACATTACGTCCTCATCATCATCTTCTAATCAATCCAATAGTCTTAACGAAGATATCTTAACAAAACATCTTTTAAAGCTAAATGAAATAGAAGATCAATTTAGAGAATTAACCAATAAGTTTGAAGAAGTAAATTTTAAATTAGATAAATTATCATCGAGAGTAACAAAAATTCAATCAGATACCCAATTAAGATTTTCTGATTTTGAAGGCTCAAGTATTGTAACAAATAATGATAAAACAAAAGCAAAAGTAAACCTACCAGGTTCTGATAAGCCAAAAGATTTTGGCGCTAATCCTGGTTATAGTGTAAAAAATTTACCAGCTAAACAAGAAGTTAATTCAATTGAAAGCGCACAAACTGTAATCACAGAAGAGGCTGAAAAAAAAACATCATTATTACCAGATAAATCTCCTGAAGAACAATATGAATTTGCAGTTAGTTTCATGAAAATTGGAGATTATGAAACTGCTGAATTTGCCTTAAAAGAATTTATAGATAAAAATAAAGATGATGATTTAGCAGGAAATGCTCAGTACTGGTATGGAGAAACTTTTAGGATTAGACAACTGTATTCAGATGCAGCATCTGCCTATCTAGATGGATACCAAAATTATCCAAAAAGCAAAAAAGCACCAGATAATTTATTGAAGCTAGGAATTACCATGGTTCAATTAGGCGAAAAAGATCAAGGGTGTAAAATGATTTCTGGGTTAAAAAAAGAGTATCCAAAAGCGAGTAAGTCTGTGCTACAAAAAGCACAGTATGAGCAAAAAAAATTCAAATGTAATTCTTAGAGATGGTTTCAAAAATCACGAGGATATATTTTTAATTTATAATAATTTTAAAAAAATATTAAAATCATCAAAAATAAATTTTTTCGTTATAGCGGTTTCAGGGGGGCCAGATAGCCTAGCTTTAACCGCTCTTGCTAAAGCTTTTAGCTATGAAAATAAATGTAAAATACATTACGTTTTAATTGACCATAATTTAAGAAAAAATTCATCAAAAGAAGCTAATTCAGTAAAAAATCTATTGAAAAAACATAACATTAATCTAAAAATTTTAAAAAACACAAAACCAATTGCTAGCAATATTCAGAGCCAAGCAAGAGATATTCGCTATAATCTTTTAACATCTTATTGTAAAAAAAATAAAGTTAAAAATATTTTAACTGCACATAATTTAGAAGATCAAGTAGAGACTTTTTTTATAAGATTGTCCAGAGGCAGTGGTTTGGATGGATTATCTTGTATGAAGCAAAAAAATATAATTAAAAACAATATCAAACTAGTTAGACCTCTATTAGATTATAAAAAAGATAGATTAATAAAAATTACTAAGCTTATTTTTGGAAAATTTTATAAAGATCCAACCAATAAGAATAAAAAGTATTTAAGAACAAGAATAAGAAACTTAAAAAGTAATCTTGAAAATAGCGGAATAAATTATGATCAAATTATCAAATCTATTAATAACCTATCATCTAGCAGAGATACCCTAGACCTGTACTTTGATAAAATTTATAAAGAATTGATAACAAAAAAAAATAATCAAATTACAATTAGTTTTCATGATTTTTCTTGTTTTAACGAAGAGATGAAAATGAGAGTTTTTAAAAAATGTATACAAGAATTGTCAAATTCATATTATTTATCTCGCTCAAAAAAAATATTAAATTTAATTAATCAAATAGAGTTGAAACAAGATGAAAAATTTACTCTCGGAGGATGTATAATTTTAAGGGATAAAAACTTCATAATTTTAAGAAAAGGGTAAAAAAAATCAATATTTGATTAAATTTGGTATAATTTGACTTATTTACAACTCAATTATTTTTAAAATATACTTGTTAATATAAATAAAGTGCTTATTTAAAACATATGAATATGAAGAACTTAGTAATGTGGGCGATAATAGTCTTACTTTCTGTGGGGTTGTTTAATATGTTCCAAGATCCAAAAAAAATAAGTTCTGAAACAAATAGTCTTCCTTTTTCAAATTTTTTAACTGAAGTAGATAATGGCAGAGTTGTTGAAGTAGAAATTCAAGGTAATAATATTACAGGAGTTTTAGCGGATGGTAAAACTTTTAAAACGTATTCACCTAACTACCCAGAATTAGTAGAAAAATTATCATCTAAAAACATTAGTATAATCGCAACACCTCTTGAAGATAAAATGCCCTCTCTTTTAGGAATACTTTTATCTTGGTTTCCAATGTTATTGTTGATAGGAGTTTGGGTTTTTTTTATGCGTCAAATGCAAGGAGGAAAAGGTGGAGCAATGGGTTTTGGAAAATCGAAAGCAAAACTTTTAAATGAAGCACAAGGCAAAGTAACTTTTAATGATGTTGCAGGTGTAGAGGAAGCTAAAGAAGAAGTTGAGGAAATTGTAGAATTTTTAAAAGATCCAAAAAAATTTAGTAGATTAGGTGGAAAAATTCCAAAAGGTGCTTTATTGATTGGACCTCCGGGGACTGGGAAAACTTTGCTAGCAAAAGCAATTGCAGGTGAAGCCAATGTGCCATTCTTTTCTATTTCAGGTTCAGATTTTGTCGAGATGTTTGTAGGAGTGGGAGCTTCGAGGGTTAGAGACATGTTTGAGCAAGGAAAAAAACATTCTCCATGTATAATCTTTATCGATGAAATAGATGCTGTTGGAAGAAGTAGAGGTGCGGGACTTGGAGGTGGAAATGATGAAAGAGAACAAACATTAAACCAACTTTTAGTCGAAATGGATGGTTTTGATACTAATGAAGGAATTATATTAATTGCTGCTACTAATAGACCAGATGTTCTTGATCCTGCTTTATTAAGACCCGGTAGATTTGATAGACAGGTGGTTGTTGGAAATCCAGATATTATTGGCAGAGAAGCAATTTTAAAAGTTCATGTTAAAAAAATATCTATTGGTCCAGATGTAAAATTACGTACAATAGCAAGAGGAACACCAGGATTTTCAGGCGCAGATTTAGCTAATTTAATTAATGAGTCTGCATTATTAGCAGCAAGAAAAAATAAAAGAGTTGTTACAATGTCAGATATTGAAGAGGCAAAAGATAAAGTGATGATGGGAGCAGAGAGAAGATCTATGGTTATGTCTGAAGATGAAAAGAAACTAACTGCTTATCATGAAGGCGGACATGCAATAGTAGCATTAAATGAAAAAGCATCCGACCCTATTCATAAAGCAACAATTATACCAAGAGGAAGAGCTTTAGGTATGGTTATGAGGTTACCAGAAAGAGATCAGCTTTCAGTCACAAGAGAAAAAATGCATTCTGATATTGCAGTTGCGATGGGTGGAAGAATTGCAGAAGAGATAATATTTGGTCATGATAAAGTAACTTCTGGAGCTTCTTCAGATATTGAAATGGTCACTAAGTTAGCAAAAAACATGGTTACAAAGTATGGAATGACTTCAGAATTAGGCACAATATCTTACGGAGAAAATGAAGAAGAAGTATTTTTAGGACGATCAGTAACAAAAAGCCAGAATATGTCAGAGGAAACAGCTAAAAAAATTGATGCTGAAGTTAAAAAGATTGTTGACAAGGGCTATGAGAGGGCAAAAAAAGTTTTAACTGATAAAATAGATGATCTTCATAAACTTGCAAAAGCTCTATTAGTTTACGAAACTTTATCGGGAGATGAGATAAGAGATTTAATATTAAAAAACATCAAACCTTCAAAATCTTTTAATAATGATCAAGAAGATGATAATAAATCATCGTCTGCTCTTGGCTCTTTAGGTCTAAAACCAAAACCAGCAATTTAGAAAGCTATGAAAAAATATTACACCAGAGCGTGTAATTTTTATTATGGCAACATTTCAAAAAACTTAATTAAAAAAAAATTAGCATATCCATTATGTGGAAATAATAATATTTCTTTTGATAAAGTGGAAATTTTTTCTCGAATAAATAATTTGGTTAAAAAAAAGATAATAGACGTAAAAAATGTAAAAAGACTTCCTAAAGCTATAAGAAAAAAAGTAGAATCAGATATTAAAATAATTACTTCTAATAAAATTTTTTTTAATAATACTAGTATAATGGGTATTTTAAATATGACACCAGATAGCTTTTCTGATGGCGGTGTCTATAACCAAAAAAACAAAGCTTTAAAAAGAATAAAATCAATGATTAATTCCGGAGCAGATATAATTGATGTGGGAGGAGAGTCTACACGACCTGGATCAAAAATTATTTCAACTAAAAAAGAATGGAAAAGAATTATTGAAATAATTAAAAATTTTAAGAAAAAATTTACTAAAACTAAATTATCAGTAGATACTCGTAAATCTGAAATAATGGAAGAATCTATAAAGTATAACGCAGATATTATTAACGATGTTTCATGCTTTTATTTTGACTCCGACTCAATTAACAAGATAAAAAAAGCCAATATATGGAAAGTAGTTCATCATATGCAAGGAACTCCACAAACCATGCAAAATAATCCTAAATATAAAAATGTTTTGTTAGATATCTATGATTTTTTTGAGAAAGAGATTAAAAGATTAAAAAACACAAAGTATTCCAATAAAATAATTATAGATCCAGGCATAGGTTTTGGTAAAAATCTGAAACATAATTTGATGCTTATAAATAAAATTTCTTTATTTCATTCTCTTGGATTTCCTATATTAATTGGCACTTCAAGAAAAAAATTTATAAGTCAAATTTCTAAAAAATTTGATACACAAGAACGAATTGGGGGAACATTATCGTCTGTATTATTTGCGCTTTCACAAGGAGTTCAAATTTATCGTGTACATAATATTGAAGAAGTAAAACAAGCAATTTTAGTTTTTGAAAAAATTTTAAAACAATGAAAAAAAAATATTTTGGAACAGACGGGATAAGAGGAACTGTCAACATTGGAAATATTAATGGTGAAAAGTTTTTTAAATTTGGCCTTGCAGCAGGTACTTATTTCAAAAATTTAAAAAAAACTAAACAATTAGCTATTATTGCTAAAGACACAAGGTTATCTGGTTATACTCTTGAACCTGCCTTAGTATCGGGTCTAGCATCCGCAGGCATGCACATCTATACACTCGGTCCTTTACCAACTAATGGCCTTGCAATGTTAACTAAAAAAATGAAAGCCAATATGGGAATCATGATTACTGCATCTCATAATCCGTATTATGATAATGGACTAAAACTATTTGGGCCAGATGGACTCAAACTTTCTGATAAAATAGAAAAAAAAATAGAAAAATTAATAGATTCTAAAACTTTTCATCAATTATCAAAACCTAAAACTCTTGGAAGAGTAAAAAGACTTGAAGATGGTAATGAAAAATATATTAAAATTTTAAGATCAAATTTTCCAAAAAATTTTAGTTTGAAAGGAATAAAAATAGTAATTGATTGTGCCAATGGTGCCGGCTACAAGTCTGCTCCAAAAATACTATCAGATTTAGGCGCTCAAGTTTTTCCTCTAGGTGTCAATCCCAATGGAACAAATATTAATTATAATTGTGGCTCTACTCATCCTTCTAAAATTCAATATTATGTAAAAAAATATAAAGCTCATATTGGAATCGCTTTAGATGGAGATGCCGACCGAATTATAATGTGTGATGAGAAATCAAATATTATTGATGGAGATCAAACCATTGCAATGATTGCGAAAAGATGGAAAAAGAAAAAAATTTTAAAGGGAGGAGTTGTAGGCACTCTAATGTCTAATTACGGTCTCGAAAAATTTTTCAAAGAAGAAAAAATAAAATTTATAAGATCTAATGTTGGAGATCGGTATGTAAAAGAAATTATGAAAAAAAATAATATTAACCTGGGAGGAGAACAATCCGGACATATAATATTAGGTAAATTTGCAACAACGGGAGATGGTTTAATGGTAGCTTTAGAGGTATTATTTTCTTTAAGAAAAGGAAAAAATGCTAGTCAAATATTCAAGGTGTATAAATCCGTTCCCCAAAAACTTAGAAATATAATCGTTAAAGATAAAAATATAATTAATCAAAAAAAATGTAAGTCAGCAATAAAAAATGCCAAAAAATTAATTAAAGGTAACGGTAGACTATTAGTAAGAAGCTCGGGAACAGAACCAAAGATTAGAATTATGTGTGAGTCCTTTAACGTGTCTCTTCTAAACAAATGTATTCAATTAGTAAAAAGCTCTATTAATTAAGTAATGAAACCAAAATCAAAAGTTCTAATAATAGCTGGATCAGACTCTTCTGGCGGGGCAGGTATTCAAGCAGATATAAAAACAGTCACTGCTTTAGGATCTTATGCTATGACAGCAATTACTGCAGTTACTTCTCAAAACACTAAAGGAGTAAAATCAATTGTATCTATCTCTCCAAAGGAAATATCTAATCAAATTGAATTTACATCAAAAGATATTAAGCCTGACACTATTAAAATTGGAATGCTTCACTCAACTTCTGTAATTAACGCAGTGATTCAATCACTTAAAATAATTAAATCATCAAAAATTATTTTAGATCCAGTCATGGTAGCTAAAGGTGGAACTAAATTAATTGATAATAGTGCAATAAAAAATATTCGTAAAAAATTAATTAAAAGAATTTTTTTGATAACACCTAATATTCCTGAAGCAGAAATATTAACAAATAGTAAAATAGATTCAATTGATGACATGGTTTATGCTGGATATAAATTACTGAAATTTGGTGCAAAAAATGTTTTAATAAAAGGTGGACATTTAAGAGGTTATAAAAATATGACAGATGTTTTGTTAAATAATAAAGAGGTTGTATTTTTTACTAATAAAAAGCACGCAACTAGAAATACCCATGGAACAGGATGTACATTATCTACAGCTATAGCGACCTATCTTTCGTGTGGAAAAGTATTAAAGAAAGCCTGTGAGCTTGGAATTAAATATGTTAACCAAGCAATAGGATCTAACCCTAAGTATGGCAAAGGTAATGGTCCCGTTAACCATTTAAATTCAATAATAATAAGTAAAAAATTTAGATAATGAAAAATGTAGTCGTCGTAGGTTCGCAATGGGGAGATGAAGGTAAAGGTAAGATAGTAGATTGGTTATCAAGCGAAGCTGACGTAGTTGTTCGCTTTCAAGGAGGGCATAATGCAGGTCATACCTTAGTAATTGACGGTATAACTTATAAACTTAGACTATTACCTTCTGGAATTGTAAGAAAAAATAAAATTTCAATTATTGGAAATGGTGTTGTTGTAGACCCATGGTCTCTTTTAGATGAGATAAGTGAAATAAGGTCCAAGGGTGTTACAGTCGATCAAAATAATTTAATATTGGCTGAAACTGCAAATCTTATTTTACCTTTTCATCAAGAAATGGATGCAATAAGAGAGGATGCTGCTGGAAAAGCAAAAATTGGAACTACAAGAAGGGGCATTGGCCCAGCCTATGAAGACAAAGTTGGAAGAAGATCCATAAGAGTTATGGATTTAAAATCTGAGAGTAATTTAGATAAAAGATTAGAAATTGTACTAGTCCATCATAATGCTATTAGAAAAGGTTTAGGAAAAAAATTATTTGAAAAAGATCAGCTTAAAAAAAAACTTTTAGAAATAAGAGGAGAATTACTTAAGTATTCCCAACCAGTTTGGAAAAAAATTGATGAATTTAAATTAAAAAAAAAGAAAATATTGTTTGAAGGTGCACAAGGCATTTTACTAGATGTTGATCATGGAACTTATCCTTTTGTCACATCCTCTAATACTGTTGCTTCAGCAGCAGCAACTGGAACTGGCTGTGGACCCAATACTATAAATTATGTTTTAGGAATAACAAAAGCCTACACCACAAGAGTTGGAGAGGGCCCATTTCCTACAGAATTAAAAGATGAAATTGGAGAACTCTTAGGTAGTAGAGGTAAAGAATTCGGCACAGTTACCAGTAGAAAAAGAAGATGTGGATGGTTTGATGGTGTGTTGGTAAGGCAGACTATTAAAATTTCTGGAATAGACGGTATAGCTTTGACTAAATTAGATGTGTTAGATGAGTTGGATGAAATTAAAATGTGCATAAAATATGAGGTTGATGGCAAAGAAATAGATTATTTACCAGCAGCTGTTGAAGATCAATTAAAAGTAAAACCTATATATAAAAGTTTTAAAGGTTGGAAGAAATCGACGCAGGGAAATAGAAATATGAATGAACTCCCTGAAAATGCAAAAATATATATTAAAGCTGTTCAAGATTTTATTGGCGCAAAAATTTCAAGCATCTCTACTAGCCCCGAAAGAGAAGACACTATTTTAATTGAAGATCCATTTAATATTTAAAAAAATTAATTTTAATTAGCAGGCAATAAGTTTTTTGACTTACTTGCATTAATCATGGATTTTTGTAATTTTTCGAATGCTTTAGTTTCAATTTGTCGTATTCTTTCTCTGCTAATTTTATATTTCTTACTTAATTCTTCCAAAGTTTTAGGATTTTCAGAAAGTCTACGTGCATTTATAATTTCCTTTTCTCTATCATTTAAAATTTTAATTGCATCTTTAAGTAATTCTTTTTTATCGTCATATTCCTGTTTTTGAGCTAAAATTAATTCTTGATCAAGGCTATCATCTACAAGCCAATCCTGCCATTCTTCTGTCTCACCAGCTTTTATCGGATCATTGAGTGATTTCTCATGGCCCATCATTCTTCTATTCATATTTATAACTTCATCAGAATTAACATCTAATCTTTTTGAAATTTCTTCAACCTGTTCATTCTTTAAGTCCCCTTCCTGGCCAGGAGCTATTTGATTTTTTAGTTTTTTAAGATTAAAAAAAAGTTTTTTTTGTGCAGTAGTCGTTCCCATTTTAACTAAACTCCAAGATCTTAGTACGTACTCTTGTATAGATGCTTTTATCCACCACATAGCATAAGTCGCTAACCGAAAACCTTTATCGGGATCAAATTTTTTTACTGCTTGCATTAGTCCTATATTTCCTTCAGATATTAATTCATTTACAGGTAGCCCATACCCACGATAACCCATGGCAATTTTTGCTACTAGTCTTAAATGGCTAGTAACTAATTTATGTGCGGATTTTAAATTCCCATTTTCCTTCCAATTTTTTGCTAACATGTATTCTTCCTCCGCATCAAGCATAGGAAATTTTTTGATTTGAGCTAAATATAAGGAAAGACCACCTACGGATGGCGTAGGTAAATTACTCATTGATTTTTGCTTATCCATAATTATGACTTATATATTAAATATATTTTTTAACCACTAAGTTTTTCTAATAAATTCAGTAATTTTTCAAAACTTTTTGGTAATTTTGACTCAAAATTAACCCATTTATTTTTCGCTGGATGAATAAAACCCAAGCTTTTTGCATGAAGAGCTTGTCCACTTAAAGAATTTAAAATTCTATAAAATTTTTCATTAATTTTTTTAAATTTAATATTTTTTTTTCCATATTGCTTATCACCCAGTAGGGAGGTTCCCTTATATTTCATATGCACTCTAATTTGGTGAGTTCTACCTGTTTCCAGCTCACATTCTATTAAACTAATTTTTGGAACATCTTTAATATTGAACACTTTTAGTGTCTTATAGTTCGTTATTGCTTTTTTACCACGAACATCACTAGCTCTCATTAGTTGTCTGTTATTTTTATCTCTGGAAATTAATGTTTTAATACTTCCATTTAAAGGCCTAATTACCCCCCATACCAAACATAAATATTTTCTTTTTATTGAGTGATCACTAAATTGTTTTCCAAGTAAAGAATGTGATAAATTATTTTTTGCCACCACCAATAAACCACTAGTATCCTTGTCTATTCTGTGAACTATACCTGGTCTAAGATTACCATTAATATCAGATAAATTATTTTTGTATTTAAAAGCTAATGCATTAGCTAAAGTGTTTTCATGGTTTCCAGCTCCCGGGTGAACAACTACTCCTTTTGGTTTATTTATAATTAAAATATCATCATCTTCAAAATGAATGTCCAGCTTCATTTTGTTTGGTAATAATTTATTTTCACTGACATTATTTAATTTTAATAAAATTTTATCTCCTTTTTTAATTTTCTGAGACGGAGAATTGACTATTTTTTTGTTAATTCTTACAAGATCAGTTATTATAAGTTTTTTAATATTTGACCTTGTTAAGTCATTAATTTTATTTGTTAAAAAAATATCAAGTCTTTTGCCTTCACTTTCAGCATTAATTAAAAATTCGATTGAGTTATTCATAAATTAAATTTAAATTAATACCATAGTTGAATTACCGCTGCTAGCTCAACTGGATAGAGCGCACGACTTCGGATCGTGAGGTTCAGGGTTCAAATCCTTGGCGGCGGGCCAAACATTGAAAAATATACTGTTATTCATTATTTTATAAAATCTAATAATTTTAGTTGTTCAAATATCTTTTTATTTCCTGATTTATTGAAATGTATGTCTCCTTTTATGTAATATTTTTCTATGATCTCTATTTCACTAAGACTTATTTTATCTTCAAGAAAAGATGGAAATAAGTTAATAAAATAATTACATTTTAATTTGCAAAAATTCTTCCATATTTTTACTTGTTTAGACTCAGTGTCATCATAAAGTATTTGAGCAGGATGAGGATAGATCGCTACAGATAAAGGTATTTTTTTAGAACTTAGATATTTTTCTAGATTTTCCATATACTTTAAAGAGTTTTTAATTCCCAATTTAATTTGCTCATTTTGTTCAATAAAAGTCCAATTACTTCTAATAAAATCTTTTCTATAAATATAATTTTTTGGTTTAATTTTTCTTTTTAATTTTTTCAATTCTTTTTTGATTTGATTTAAAATAGGAAAATTAACTTTAAATTCAGTTTCTTTATTAATTGTATTTTTACCTAATTTTTTCTTTCTATCACAAACAAATTTATTTTTTTTACATTTAATATAATAATTTGCCTCATCATCAATATCACTTATATCTATAAAAACTAAAACATGATCTGGTTTAAAACCCTGATCAAGGTAGTATTGAATTTTATTTAAATAAATTATTGGGCTGTAAGAAGTTACTCCCATATTTATTATTTCATATTGTGAATAATTATTTAGCATGCCCGCAAATGTGTCGTTATAATTCAACCCAAGTCCCTCTGTAAAACTGTCTCCTATTAATATAATTTTACCAGTATTTACTTTTTTTTTTGCTGTATTGCAGCCTGATCTAAAGCCAAATTTATCAGTGCAGGTAAAGTATTTTATATTTCCCCATGCAGATTCTATTTTGACATTAGATTTTAAAGTGTGGTGAAAATATTTATTTTTAATTCTATAACTTTTTTCTATTTTTTCTAAATTTTCTTTTCGAATTTGTTTTTTTATCGGACTTTCAATTATATTAACCTTATAAAGGAGGTTAAGAAAATTTTTTCCAATAAAAAAATCAAATAAAGTGAAGATTAAAATTGTTATTAAAATAATTAATATATTTTTTTTCATTAAGAATATATCATAAATTCTTTTTTATATTTTCTACATGATTTGAAAATTCTGACCAGCGTTTATCATATTGATGAACAGTCAAATATGGCTTGCCAGATTTATTTATTAGTCTTGATTGATCATCAAAATTTAATTTATCCAAATAAAAAACTGTAGCAAATGGTCCATCAATATTTTTATAGAAATATTTATCTTTAATTAAGTCTTTATGAACTACATAATTTGCATGTCCTTGATCACATCCTCTTCCTTCTGGATCTCTTCTTAAAGTTAATGAATATTTAATTTTTTTCCTATATTTATATTTTGATATATTGTTCTTCATTATATTTAAATATTCTTTCATTTTATGATTTGATCCTAAAACGGTTCCTGAACACAAAATTATATTTTCTTTAACAATTGTAAATTCAGATTGTCCATAAGTTTTTATTATCCAATTTGAATTATATGGACAGTCTTTTATCTTTTTATCTTCTAAAAAAAAATTTATTTGACCATTGTAGTTAAATTCAAAAGGATTAGATTGGAAATAAATATCTCTGCTATCACAAAATAAAATATTTTTATAATTATTTTTTTCTAGAAATTTTAAAAAAACTTCATATCTCTTTAATTGAATGTCTCTTTTATCTATATTTGTCTTAATACATATGCAGCCAAATTTTTTTAGCTCTTTTTCTATTTCATGATCTTCATTTCCAATTGCAAAGCAGATATCATCTTTGTAATATTTTCTTAAACTTTTCAAAAAAAATTCGAGTTCGTTTATTCCAAACCCAAACGCTCCAGAAATTACTAAATTTTTAGTCATTATTAAGCTATCCAGTCTTTAAAAATATGTTGGTTTTTAAAGATATAATCTGGGAAAGACTCGTCAATATTTATCTTTTTTAGATTAAACCCTCTATTGAAAATATCCTTATTATTTTTAATTCTTTCTTCTATTTTTTTAATATTTATAAATTCATCCTTATTAAATTCTCCATGTGCAAAAGACTTAATTTTTTTTGATATATTTTCTGGACTTTGTAAGTAGGCAAAATGCCATCCACCATTATTTATTACTTGAATATTTCTTGTTTTATCAATTCTCCAAAGAGGGTATTTCTTAAACTTTAAATTTCTGAGCCATTGAGGTGATTTAAATTTTTTTTTTAGACACATTTTTGAGCCATGCCAGTTATTTTCTTCTAGATTTAATAGGTTTAATTTATACATAAACATTTTTTGAGAAAAAACGGCATAATTCTTTTTATCAAACTCATTTAGCTTATTTAGGTTTGGTATCTCATCAACATCAGATAAAATTATTAAGTCATTTTCTCTGGCATTTTTTATTCCTTTTATAATTGAATTTCTTTGATGTTGCTCAACTAGGGACTCCCCACCTTTGTGAGGTTTTTTAATATTTTCTGGAGTATCGTCTACAATTATATAATTTATTTTATTCTTAAATTTTTTATATTTATTTATATCAAAATGTAGTTCTCTAGATTTTCCTTGATGATTAACCGTTGATTCGACTATTACAAATTTATTAACAAATTTATCTAAAATATTAAATCTCAATTCAAGGATATGTTCTTCGTTATAATATTGAAAACAATCATATATATGCATAGATATTTATTTCTTTGTAAAAGTAGTCAAGCCAATCTTTTTCCCATCTATAACTGAAGAGGAACAATGTAAATTTGTTCTATCGAAAATTAACATAGATCCCAATTCCCACTCATATACAAGTTCTACTTCAAGACCGATTAAGTTTTCAATTTTTTCATGATTGAGATATTTTTTGTGAATTTTCTCATCAAAAGGTTTGTTACCAAACATTCCTATATGTGCAGATGATCTTTTGTTTTGTCCATACAATAAATTCTTAACTTCTAATTCATTTTTATCTATAGTAAAGTTGGTAGAGTTACCATAAAATCTATTTTTAAAAATTACAGTACTACCTTTAGCTGTAAGAGGAATTAGGCTTTGTTTATAAATTAAATCCTCAAAATTAAACCCACCATCTATGTGTAAACCAATAGGGTTATAGCTTTCTTGAAATAAACCCAATATATCCTCTCCATTGTCAGTTTTAAGATTGTCATACTTGAAATCTCCAATCTCATTTTTTAATTTATCGTAAAATAGTTTTTCTAATCTTTTTCCATATTCAATTAACCATCTTTTTTTTATTACATTTTGTTTTTTATTGTGAACTGTTATTGGAAGTTCACTGTATAAATTTAAAAATTGATCTATTTCTTCTTTTGTGAAGATATTTTTAAGAACTTTAGGTTTGCTTTCACTTTTTTTTATCTCTTCAATTTTTTTATGCATATCTTATTCCCCTATATTAATAAGCGTTCCTCGTTTTTTTGCCCCGCTATATGACCAATAAAAAATAATTACTCCAAAAATAAAATAGAAAAATGAAATAATTATTGCTTTTAATATTTGAACGTAATTTACAGTATCATAAATTAAAATATTTCTCATTTCTTCAAAAATATGAACCAGAGGTAATAAATTTGCTATAATTTGTAACCATTCCGGTAATATTTCTACTGGGTAATAAATGCATCCTAGAGGAGCTAAGAAAAATAAACTTGCCCAAGCTATATTTTCAAATGATGGGCCAAAACGAATTAGCCCAGAGGTGACAAGTAGTCCTAAAGTTATGCCAAATATATATAAAGTTAAAAGTAAAAAAATTAGAGAGACTCCAATTTTAAATATAGAAATTCCAAATAGAGGAATTGCTAACAAAGCTGCAGGAACTAGACCAATTAAGGTTCTAATTATAGCTGTCAATGTTAATGCAGCTATAATTTCACTTAACTTAATCGGCGCTATGAATAAGTTTGTAAAATTTCTACTCCAAATCTCCTCTAAGAACATCATATTATAGCTAATACTTGATCTGAATAGAAAGTCATAAAGTATTGCAGCACTCAAAATTATTCCAACTGTATTATTGTAATAACTTGAACTTAAAGTAAAAAATTTTGAGATAAAACCCCATAAAAAAATTTGTATCGAAGGCCAATATATTAAATCTAAAATTCTAGGAAAAGAGCTTTTTATTAAATAAATATGCCTCAAACTAAGAGCATAAACTTTATTCCAATTCATTTTTACTCCTTGCAATTTTCAAAAAGGTGTCTTCAAGATTATTTCTGCCGTGTTTTTCAATAAGATTTTTACATGTGCCTTCATCAACTATTATACCTTGTTTCATCATTATTATGTTGTCACAAAGTCTTTCTACTTCTTTCATATTATGAGAAGCTAATAAAATTGTGAGTTCATTTTTTGATTTATAATTTTCAAGATATCCTCTAACAAAATCACCCACATCTGGATCTAAACTTGCTGTAGGTTCATCTAAAAAAAGCAATTTAGGTTTGTTAATTAATGATTTTGCTAAAGATACCCGATTTTTTTGACCAGAGGAAAGTTCACCAGTTTTTTTATTTGAAAAATTTTTCAAATTCAAGTCTTCTAACATTTCTTCGATTCTATCGTCAATATTCTTTACTCCGTATAGTCTTGCATAAACTTTTAAGTTTTCGATTACGGTTAATTTTTTTGGCAACTCTATGTAAGGTGAAGCAAAATTCATCATACTCAATAGCTCAATTCTATTTTTTGAATTTAAATTTAGATCATCAATCAAAACTTCTCCTTTAGATGGAGTTATTAAACCCAACATCATTCCAATTGAAGTAGTTTTCCCACAGCCGTTTGGACCTAAAAGGCCTAAAGTTTTATTTTTTTTAATTGAAAAACTTATATTATTAACTGCAAATATATTTTTAAACTTTTTACTTAAATTTTTAACTTCTAATTTCATATTTATTGTGCTGCTCTCTTTAACCTATCATTAATTGCAATACCCGGACCAGTATTTGGAATTTTTACAACATATATTTTTTTGAATTTTAATTTTTTTATTTTTCTTAAAGTTTTATATAAGTTAGATGCCGCTTCTTTCAAGTCTGATTTTTTACTTAAATTAAAATGATTTTTATTATTTTTATATTTTTTACCTAAAGTAATAAAAGCGTTCGATATATTTGCTCTTTTTTTATTTAAAAATATTGGAATTCCAGGTGAATAATGTTTTTTTAACATACCTGGAGAAATAATTTTATAATTTTTTTTTTTGTTATTTATTTTTTTTTTTAATATTTTTTCAATTATTTTAGCTTCGATTATACCGGGCCTGAGAATTGATGGCTTGCCCGTTAAATCGATAACAGTTGACTCAATACCAATTTTTGATCTCCCCCCGTCAAGAATAAATTTAATATTGTTTTTAAATTCATCAGCAACATCCTCAGCTCTGACTGGACTTACATTAGTAGAAATATTTGCACTCGGCATAGCTAAGGGAAAATTTAATTTTTTTAATGTAGACTGTATAATTGGGTGACTAGGAAATCTTACTGCTATTGTTTTTAAGTTAGCTGAAACAATTGGTTGAATTCTAGACTCTTTCTTTTTATTAAGAATAAAAGTGATTGGTCCTGGACAAAATTTTTTATATAATTTAAAAAAATCATCATTTAAAATTATATCATTTTTAGCATTTTTATAATTTAAGAAATGTACAATTAAAGGATTAATTTTTGGTCTTTTTTTAAGTTTATAGATCTTTTTAATTGATTCTTTAGAGTAAGCATTTCCAGCTAATCCATAAACTGTCTCTGTAGGCAATCCCACAATATTTCCTTTTTTTAAATTAGCAATAGTCTTATGAAGAGACTTTTTGTTATAAGAAAATATATTTGAATAGATATTCTTCATAATATTATTATTATACGATTAATGAAAAATGAAAATATTCCAG
>MDTC01278410.1_pt1 | contig 19912 bp, 18 predicted proteins | sample 811181 | NCBI WGS metagenome assembly MDTC01 (sample SAMN05326644, study PRJNA326480) | marine metagenome | isolation source: seawater | place: Pacific Ocean: North | collected 2011 | reverse complement strand
TAATACCTCTCTTCACAAAAAACTCTTTATTGATAAACTTCCCATCTCAATTATAAACAGATTTCACCCTTGTTAAAATTCGGTAACACATAGATCATATGACATACGTAATTAAGTATGAAAAAAACAAGGGACAACAAAAATTGAACAATATAACCGCAAATTTTTTTAGCAAGTTTCTCAAGCGTTTAAACAAAGCTGTCACAGAGGACATGTCTGACTTCGACCCCCAAGCTGAGTACGATACAAGGGTAAAACTCCCAGGATGGCAAACTGCCAGGCTTCGAGATCATTTAAAGGACAAAACACCTATCACGAATAAGCTCGACAAATGAACTCTATCAACGTCAAAAACACTCAGATGGCCTCCGGTTCAGTTTCATCATCCATTGACCCTTGACTTCCACTGAGAGCATACCAACATATATAAATGTAACACAACATCGGGACTAAAAAGCTAGCTTGAATACCGATACTGTCTGCAGCTGCCGCTTGCAAGACTGTGACGAGCGCCCCGCCAACAATTCCTTGGCACACTAAACCAGAGCCAGTGCTGGTTAGGGGGCCGAGTCCCTTCACTGCCATCGTGAAAATTGTAGGAAACATAATCGAGTTAAAAAATCCAACTGCTATGATAGAATACATTGCTAATTCGCCGGAAGAATTCACGCTGATCAATATCATAACAACAGCCAAAAGCGCACTTCCCGCGAGATATTTTTTCGCCTCCACAAAGTTCATCGCTACGGATCCGACAATTCTTCCAATGAAGGCGGCACCCCAATACAATCCAAGCATCTGGCCGGCAACAGTCTCATCCAACCCCCCTATGGCCTCTTCGGCAAAATAATTAACCAACCAGCTACCGATGGATACCTCGCCACCGACATATAAAAATATCGCAAGGGCACCAAAGATCATGGATCGGTATTTGCGCATGGCATATAGACGACTTCCAAAGGCAACTAGCACAAGCATACTCGCCGCGAAAAGCTGGTCTGCAATCATTGCCAGAATAATTAGAACTGAAAATCCAAGATGCACTCGGAGACTAGTCCATAAACTCTGATCTTGGTTTACCTCTCCCTCCAAGTCACTCAAAGTTGGCAGAGTAGTCGTCCTGAAAAAGACTGCAGCGGCTACCAGAACACCCGCCATCATTAAGTATGGCGTTTGCACGTCAGCAACAGAGCCAATTATAAGGCCCGCCAATAGTAGCGGTGCTATTGTCACTCCGAGAGAATTACACGTCTGTACTGCAGTTAATCGAACCGCAGCCGTCTCCTCCGACCCCAAGGCAGCCACATAAGGGTTAGCAGCGACCTGTAAGATGGTAACCCCCCCTGCCAATACCGCTAAAGCTCCCAAAAAAAGAACATACTGGTTCGCGGATGCTGCTGGAAAAAATAGTAAGGCTCCTCCAGAGGTTGTGAGTAAGCCTGCAACGATACCCATTTGATAGCCCATTTTCTTAACGACCAGATCTGCTAAAGGCGAAACAATAAAGTAAGCGCCAAAGAAACAAAACTGAACCAGGGACGCTTGGGTGTAAGTGAGATCAAATGAAGCCTTAAATGCTGGAATGAGAAGATCGTTTAGTACGGTAATGAAGCCCCACATAAAGAACAAAGATGCTAGGGCCGCAAATGTAAACATGTTCGCCTCAGTTTTCGGTGCATTAATCACGTCTATATTGTCATCTGCCATAGGAATAAAAACCTCTTATTTTATTATGTTTGGAGTGTGCGTAGCTTAGATCTGGTTCCTCAGGGATGCAAGGGATTGAGAAGCGTCATTTGAGGAAATTAGACATCAAAGAAGCTCTATCAACACCATCAGAGAACATTCCGATGGTTAGACGCCAACCTCTGATGATGGGTTACTATTATCCGTGCGTAGACGTGACTCGCTGACAGATTCATCATTAATACCAAAGCGCATATCAATTTTTTTCTCCGCATAAACTCGTGTACCCAACCAACCGTCCCAGATTGATAAGATACTTCCGAAGTTGATATTTCCATGATCGACACTGTGATGCATCTGATGCTGTGCTGGACTGATAAAAAGCCTTTCAAACGGACCAAATGAAATCCAGATATGCGAGTGTCTCAAATTAGCGGCCGCAAAATTAAACAGAAATCCGAACGCATCTACTCCCAAGATCTGTAGCCCTGTCAAATGCTGCGAAAAAAGCCAAATAAATACTCCTGTTACTGTGCCAAATACCAAAAAGCTTCGACTAAAATACAGCAAATGCTCTATTGGATGTACTCGGAACACTGTCATGGGTGTCAAAACAGTTGCACTATGATGTGTGCGATGGAAATACCATAAGAACTCGAAGTGATGCATACAATAATGAAGTCCAAATCTACTGAGATCATCAGCTAACAGAAATACACTGCTGAAAATAACCGCAATCCAAATCCAATCCAGTCCAATATTTGGCGCGTCTCCGAATGTCTCTTGCAAAAAGCCGCCCACCAAAACTGTCACGGCAAGGTGACTTCCGAAGAGAGGGATTAAGAGGCCTAATCTTATCACTGAGTTAAAAATCATTAAAAACAAATCGTATAAGCTTGATTTTGATAACCAATATCTTAGATTTACGAGGCTACGCAACTGTTCCAATGGTTGGAATCGCCCCTCCTGATACGTAACTGCAAGTGAGGCTACTACCAAAGCACTAAGCAGATAGAGCCAATATACACGTTTCGCTGGATCTAAAAAAAACTGTGCTGGTTCAAACAGCCAATCAATGATCATAGTCAATCCAAAATTTTATAATTGATAACTAACTCTTCCGAGTATTGTACGTGGAGCATTGGGGCGAGCACCATAAGGTCTATGCGATATAATTTTAGCAGCATCGCCAACGTTTCTTATTAAGAACTTTAGCTCTAAATTCTTACTAATTACTCTTGTTACCGCCAGATCTATCGATGTTAGAGTTTCTGTGTGAAGTCTATCCTCAACGGGGCCAACACCCGGCACCTCACGCATCTCATGCTGGTGCTTTGCCGCAAAGTCAAACGACCAATAACCTCTTGAAACACCGATGTCCATCCGCCCCACGTGCCTCGGTATATACGGAAGTTCGTCGCCGGAATTTACCAAGCCCCACTGGGAAAACTGAGATAAAAAAGTTTCCTTGAAGCGTGCAGCCGAATAAGTATACCCAAATCGCATCATTACTGGGAAAAAATCTGCAAAATTCCAGTCGCCCTGTACCATCATCTCGAGACCTTCAATCTGAACAGAACCTCCGCTGAATTCTTGACCAATACTACAGTCAATATCAGACGCACGACAACGCCCGAGCAAATTATCATAATCACTTTTGAAGGCAATAAATTCTCCGAAAACTTTATCATCGACAAACCGAATACCATATTCTTGGTTGACACTCTCCTCAGCATCTGCTCCCGATCTACCCGGCCCTGCCGGAGAAAATCCGACATAAACACCTCCGAATATGCTGAGACGATTAGTTAACTGTCGATGTAATCCTATACCTGGTGCGGTAATCGTTTGTTCATTTTTGGTAGTAATATTGAGTAAATAGTTGTCAACCAGACCGCTGATATTCTCATATCTTACGCCCAAATTCAGTGTCCAATCTTTCCACTCAAGCTCATCTGAAACGTAGAGTGCTAACGCTGAGGTATGTGCAAAGTTATCAGTTTTATACGGTCTCACTATGTCATCAAAAATAAGGCTTCCTGAACTCATCAGATAGCCCCTGAGCTTATGACGACGGCGAACTTCATCCTCGTGATACCGGATCCCGATACGCAAAGCATGTCTCAAACCAAGGAAAGTTTTCTTCTGCATAACATCTGTCTGAAAGCCGTGCGAGCTATATTCTCTGTCATTATCAGTCACGTCAATTGTAGAATTAGTGTAGTCGCCAATGACCGAGTCTCTCACTCCTAAAAGGGTGCTATATGCACTAGTATAAGCGCCCGGATTATTCAATACATCCTGGGCCTGAGGGCCATCAATAAAACCATTGAACTTGTTCCAGGAACGACAGAACTCGTTGTAATAAAGCTTAGTTTTCACCTCCAGGTTATCCTCAAGCTCTATAACATGGCTTAGGTGGATTTGCTTGTGGTCTGACTGAAATCGATCTAGTTGAGATGCCCTGTATCGACGGCTCGGAGATATTTGGAAATCCTCGTCTGACAAACCAAGGTAAGTCTCGTCCGCATCCTCATCCGCAAAACCTAATTTAACGACGAATGCTTGCGGGGAGCTCGTCGCTGGCTCCCAACGCACTTTAATATTAACGTCATTCCGGATGAAGCCAGTATTCCCTCCGCCATCTAGTTTTTTAAACCCACTACTGCCATAAGTAAGCCCCTCCAAAAGGATCCCGAAAGTTCCATCAACATGTGCTAAGGCAGCGGTAATGTTGTGATACCCACGTGATCCTGCTGTGACATCAATTTGGAGCTCATCTTCATCAGGAACTGGACGAGTCAATAAGTTCACCGCTCCACCAACCGTGTGAGGGCCGGCACGAATCACTGACGGCCCTTTCAGAACCTCAAGCGCATTCAATCGTGATGGATTAGTTATGTAGTATGCGGCTGGCGCCGAGTAAGGCGCAGGGCCAATAAGTACTCCATCTTCCATCAATGTAATTTTTTGGCTTCGATCCGATGTAGCACCGCGAATACCAATGTTGGGTCTTAATCCATACCCATCCTCCTCACGCACGTAGACACCTGGCACGGAGCTCGCGATTTGATTGAGGTCACTGTAATTCTGCTTCTCCAATTGATCTGCACCTAAATAAATGCCGGACCCCGGTAGCCTATCTTTTGTTTCATTAGTACCAATGATTAAAATGTCCCTCACTACATCTCCACTACTCAAATCCTCAAAATCTGCAGACATATCAAACGAAATTGGGAGAATAAAAAGAAACAAGACACTAGATGTTTTATTAATCATTGTCACCTTGGGCGCCTTCTGGCAAGTCGACGTCAAGGTACAACGCAAACTCTATCTTCATATCGTCGGTTACCTTTTTCATAAGTCCTGCCAGCAAACAGATTTCTGGTCCGGAGGAGCTCTCAGGGTTTGCAAACGCATTTGTACACGCCGTCAGATCGCCCGTATCGGTTATGTTATCTACACGCTCTTTAAGCGATAAACTCGGAGACGAACCTAAAATTGCATCTATTTTAGAGATGACGTCAAGAATCATTGACTTGAAACCAGAAGACCAAGAATCGCTTCCCGCTCGTTGATCCGCCAAAGAATCAAGTCCCAACTCAAAAATGTCGTAAAACTGTTGTGCGTTTACTTTGATATTTTCTAGAGACGTTTCACTGAAAGGTGCCTCGACTAACTCTGGACAAGTAAGATCAGTGGTGCAAAGGTTGTCAACTCCGAGCGGAGCATTAAGCTTTGCCGATTTCGAATACTTCTCAAAGTAATATAATCCATCAGTCATCAACTCAAAGAATGTGCCCACGTCGCCTTCTCTAGTAAAAATTTCTCGCTCGGTTGCCTCCCACTGAGAATGAATCTTAGTTGCGTTTTCCGCCACATCTACTGCAAGGGCTTTTGCATACATGCACCGACGAGATTTGCGCTCTGATTCGGGTAATGTTGACCAGTCAGCCACAGCCGCAACCCGTGAGCTACATGTGTGACTCAAATCGTCATTAAAAAGAAGGTATTCGACTGCCGACAAGCTTCTTCGGTTAGAAGTTACAGCCGAAACATCGAAATCTACAACATTATGCAACTGCTCTACTGCGACGTCGGTATAGCACGTCGATAACTGCTGCTCCGGGGTATAATAGTAAACTCGATCATGAAGAGACTTGCTATTCTTCGCAGAGGGTCCAATGATGTGAAGCTCTGTTTTTTGCACCGCACCCATGAGGTTCTTCCATGAGTTTCTCGCGTTATCTAATTTAATACTTTCTTTATCAGAACCAATGGCACTACAGTAATCCGAAATCGCTCCTCCATCCGAAGCAAAACTTTCAGCCCGTTCCGCAACATCCTTGTGATTCGGAATAACGACTGTATCGATAATCTTCGTCAGCACAGAGTGCTTTGTAATTGGTGCAGATGAATCAACAACGCTCACTATCCGGCTAACCTCATCAGCGGCATTATCTGCCGCGTCAGAAACGTTATATGTGACGACATATTCTCCAGGAGTCGACATATCAACGTTTCCGTTGAACACGTTAACCGTCTCACCAGTATCTGAGGTTGCACCCAATTCTATATAGGCGGCGTTAACCTCCAAAGTCTGCGGATTATCTCCTATAAGACTTATAACCGGTGCAACAGTGTCGGGGGACTCATTACCTGACTCCGTGCCGTTCTCCCCACTAGAAGAGCTTTGAATACCCCATTGCGCGTTGGCGCCTCTGTACGAGGAAACAATTCGCGCAAGATGACTGTCTGAAATTTTTACGCTCTGGCCAGCCGAAGTCCAGCTTCCATTCACATCGCCCATCAAGATACCTACAACATTTTTAGCGCTGCTTTCAGAATATTCAAGAGTAATTCCATCACGCTCCCAAGTAACGTTAGAATTTGAGGTATGAAAGCTCTGAGAGCTGTCATTCCAAAAATCATAGTCCTCTGAGACAAATACCCACCGACGCGGTTCAGCAGTTCCTAAATTAACCGCGGACTTTAATATTGCTAGGGCATCTGATGATGTTACTCGTCCATCACTATTCATATCAGATGCGATATACTGGTAAGGCGAGATTGCCAATGCCTCCATTGGCCCAGAGCCATCCGGATCATTGTTGGGATTGATGCCCACAGCGATTTTGAGCGCCGCCAGTGCATCTGCTGAGCTTATCACGCTACCGGTTTCTGCATCGGTAATTGGCTTACTAACGGTAAGATGATTCGTTCCATCGGCCTCTGGAATTATTGAGAAACTGCCCGATGAATCAGATAAGGTGGTTTTTGGATTACCCGACGTATTGTTCCCATCCATTCCGACCAAGGTAAACTCAACATTCTCGATTAAGGTGTGGCTAGTCCAGTGGTATGCGATACCCCCAACTCCCTCTTCAAGAGGAGTCGAACCGCTACTTATTCCAGCGTTTTGATTTGTATTGACGCCCTCGACTGAGCCAATAATCGAGATAGGCTCACTCATCCAGCTGTGCGCGTAGCAATAATATATTAGCGGACTGTCGCTAAAAAAATCTATTGGAATTGATACCGTCAAGGTCTGACCAAATTCTATGGAACCAACACCGTCTGAGGGTATATCTGTCGAAGAGGTACTCGCCATAGTGATACCAGGCATCGGCTGAAGCCACGCACTACCCAAATTAAATGTATGGTTGTAATCAGTTCTTGTGAAGTTGTATGTCTTACCGCGCTCCAGATTAATTGTGATAGGCTCACCATTTTCCGTCGCGGAAAACACGTAATACGGGGCAGTGTCCTCGCTGTTTAGGCGAACAAAGATTGATAAAGGGGTATCAGCGAAGCCATTGTCATGCACTAACAGTAAAACTATGATTATCGAAAATAGAACGTGATTGGAAAAGGGTCTTGAAAACATGGTTCGATCAATCCTTTAAATAAAATCTCGTAAATGACCTACGAAAAATTAGCAGAGTATGGACTCTTGTTATGCGATACATCTAATGTAAATGTCTGTCTGCGCATTGCCTTTCTCTATCGAAGCGGTACCAACCTATGCGATATTTCATCGAAATGAGAACCTTCAAACGACGGTGAGGGCCAACCTGAGTTGACCCTCACTGAGTCTAAACGCCTGAACAGTCAAATTTTAAACCAACTACCAAGCAAGAGTATTTGCATCTGAGAAGCCGTAAGCCTGCTGTAGGACATCTCGTACTTTGTTCAGCTTACCTTGATAAGCATAAAGGGCATCCTCATAAGAACCCGTTGGCGCAACTCCCATCTGATATCCGTTTGCTAGCATCGGACCATCACCTAACAAGCTACTTATCATCTTCAAATGATCCAAATCGACTGAAGAATCAGGATCACGAAATGGTGACGCAGGACTGAACTGCAAACTCAAAACAAATCCTTTTAGCTCGGACCAGTGTTTTGCCACATTTTCAAAATTGGCGAGAGATGCTGGGTACCCGTTGCTGTATTCCGACATATCGGCAAGCACATCGTTCACATAATGCACTGCCGTGGCTGCAATACACTTTTCCCACGCGACAGATGCAGTCTTTATGTGAACCTGAAGAGCCGCGTCCTCTTCCGCTGTTAGTCCAGGAGTCAGTTTATTTGCGCCATCACTAATAATCTGTCGTGCAGCTAACATATGAGTCATCACTTCAGTGGAGAAGTCGGTTGGCGTTGGACCAGAAGCTGATCCGGCATCCCGCTTGGCACAGTTTTGTGAGTGCGCCATATTATACTCACTTCGTACATCGATCATTCCGTCACCGTTGGTATCATGATAACCCTTGTTCCATCCAACTCTTCCGCTTTTTGCTCTGACCTCGAGGTCGGTATACAACAAATTATCGCGGGCTGCCCCGTAATAACCAAAACCTTCATCGAACTTATGCTCGCCGCTAGAATAACCTTTTTCGTTGTATTCGGTGCCCAAAGAAGTCACAAAGTTGGTTTTAAAGTAGTCGTTGGTGCCCTGTGAAAAGTTAACCGCACCCATCAAAAACTTTTGCATGAGCTGCCGGAAGTTTCGGCCATAAGCATCTGTATTCACGTTTGCTGATGAAATCGCACCAGTTGCATCAGTGACTTGTACCGCTACCCCATCAGATGCCAACACAGCCTGCTGATTAATCCATTGATTTACTAAATCTATTGGCAAGGTGGGACTTCCCTCACTCCATCCAAAAAACTCATTTTCAATTAACTTGGTCGTTTCTCCGCCACCTCTACCATTGCCTCCGGCAATCTTACCATCAAGGTTTTTTCCAGTCGATATTGCCCCGTAAGTCGCGGCGTCTTTCAGGGTAACATTTGCAGCGTCAGCGATGTGCGTCGCAATAAGAGTACTAGCAACATCCGCGTCAGTTCCCTTAATGAAGAAATCCAGGTCTGATGTGACCGAGGCAATAGTATTGGCAGCATCATCGGACAGAACAGTCGACATGTAGTACGCCATATCGGCAATCAAGAGCTGTCGCGCTGTTTGCCCTGTATAGCTGACCGAATCAGTTTCTGCCGGAGAAAAATGACTGTTAGTGTACGCATAAATCATATTTTCTGTTAACTCGCTTGCTGAAGCTCCATCCGCGCCATCCGCTCCAGCTGGTCCTTGTGGACCCGCCGGGCCAGCAGGCCCTTGAGCTCCATCCGCTCCGTCGGCTCCTGCTGGTCCTTGTGGACCCGCCGGGCCAGCAGGCCCTTGAGCTCCCGCTGGGCCCTGCGGCCCTGTCGCTCCCGGCGCTCCATCTTCACCATCTGAACAACCTGTGATGACGAGAACAAAAACAACCATGAAGACATATTTAAAACTTCCCATAACTCACTTCCTTATTCGGTCATTCTAGTAAAAATTTAATGAGGGGGTATCTAAGTCACCCCGATAAAATCCACTGCACTCTTGTGCTAACTGCATCGGCAGGGGACCGGCGATCTATTCAGTTACTAGACTACCCTGTAATGTTAATGAACGCAAATGATAATCGTTATTATTACTATTTTTACTTATAATGGTGCGCTAAACTACAATCACTTGATGTATGCTCGTTCAATAAAGTTAATCCACATATGTAATATGGTCGTAAGGAGATTAAAATATGAGAAAAAATGCAGTATGATGCACATCCCGTTTAAACAGGTGAAATTGTCTACTCAAATGAGCGAAGCGGTTTCTGAAGTTGGCTCCTCAATAAGGCGTTCCGATCAATGGAGTCAGCTCCTCATAGATGTAGGAACTAATCGAAGCAAAGAGGCGTTTGCTCAGCTTTTCAAACACTACGCACCTCTCATCAAAAGCTTCGCGCAGTCAAGCAAGCATGAAGGGTGGTTTCCCGGCCTAAATGAAGATCTTGTACAAGAAGTCATGATCAAGGTCTGGCAAAAAGCTGCAGGCTTCAATCCAGAAAAGGCATCAGCGACGACTTGGATCTACACGGTCGCTCGAAACTGCAGGATCGACATGCTCCGCAGAAAAAGTAACACACAGCACTTGCCACTTGAAAATGAGGACTATTGGCACGAACCTGACGAAGAGACACCTGCTTCGCTGTTCCAACAAAAAAGAAGCGAGAGCAAATTACAGGTATCGTTGTCAAAATTACCAAAAGAGCAGAATGAGATTCTGCGGAAGGTATATCTTGAAGGGAAGTCACATGCAGAAACATCTGCAGAGTTGGGGCTTCCTCTGGGAACAGTGAAGTCCAGAGTTCGGCTAGCACTTCAAAAAATGCAAGTACTGGTGCCATCAGAGTATCAAGAGAATGACTATAATGAATAATAAGCCTTCACACTGCCCTAGTGCAGACATGCTAGTTGAATTCGCAGCTGGTTCTCTCGATACCGCAGAATCGATTTGTGTGTCCGCTCATTTACATTTTTGCCCACACTGTAGGGGAACATTGCATAGGTTAGAACAAATAGGTTCACATTTTATGGAGAAAAACTGTGAGGCGGTTTCACAGAGGCCGTCCCAAACCTCTGGCCTTGAAGACGAAGAAATACTCCTCGAGTCAGTAATGGCCAAGATCGATGCTGCCGAGGTTGACGAACCCGCTCAAAAATCTCTGAAAGGGCAGTTTCCACCACTTGTAAACAAGCTTATAGCAGCGACGTACGAAAAATTAAACTGGCGCAGACTTTCTAAGTCAGTAGACGTGGCTGGGCTCAAAACTGGACAAAATAAGTTTGAGGTCGCGTTGCACCGAATATGTGCCGGCGGCAAGACCCCAAAGCATGGCCACAGAGGGCTGGAGTACACTGTAGTATTAAAAGGAAGTTTCTCTGACGAGAAGTCAGTTTATAAAGAGGGAGATTTTATCTTACGTCAACCGGGCGACACGCACCAGCCAATGGGGGCTCAGAATGGTGAGTGTATTTGTCTTTCTGCCCAATCCGCACCGATAAAGTTGCAAAGCTTCTTCGGATCCATTTTGAACAGTTGGTTACGAATTAGGCCAAGTTAGAGCCGCACTTGCACGCCATTTTCTTGCATAAAGCGTTTTGCCTCATAAATCGAATACTCCGAAAAGTGAAATATACTTGCTGCAAGTACTGCATCTGCGCCGCCATAAACAATTCCCTCTACCAAGTGATTTAGTGCTCCAACTCCGCCAGATGCAATAACGGGAATCGGAATGGCGCTTGTCACGTGAGCGAGTAACTCAAGATCAAATCCATTTCTAGTTCCGTCCCTATCCATACTGGTAAGCAAAAGCTCACCAGCACCATAGTCGCTCATTTTTCTGGACCAATCTACAGCATCTATTCCGGTGGCTTTCCTTCCACCATGGGTGAAAATTTCCCATCTATCTTCTTGAGGATATGCAGATCGTTTGGCATCAACTGCTACAACAATACATTGCGAACCAAAACGCTTTGCAGCGCTTCGAACAAATTTCGCATCATTGATTGCGGCAGAATTAATGGCTACTTTATCGGCGCCGGCATTCAATAAATTTCGAATATCACTTATGTTTCGAACTCCACCACCGACAGTAAGTGGAATAAAAACTTCACTTGCCATACGCTCTACCGTATGCAGTGTAGTATCTCGCGCCTCATGGCTCGCTGTGATGTCAAGAAACGCTATCTCGTCAGCACCCTGCTCATTGTATCGCCTTGCGACCTCTACTGGATCTCCAGCATCTTTAATATCGACAAACTGAACCCCCTTAACAACTCGGCCCTTATCAACATCCAGACAAGGAATTATGCGTTTTGCTAATTTAGATTCTTCTTGTGCACACATATTAAATCTCGTCATAGTCATCAAAAATATGTCCAAGTTTCCCTGCCTTAGTCGAAAGGTATGAACTGTTATGAGGATTACTATTGGTGTTGAGCGAGACTCTTTTGACTACGTCAATACCGAGCGCCGAGAGGGCTTCGACTTTTCTAGGGTTGTTAGTCATCAGTTGAACCCGTCTGACTCCAAGATGTTGCAACATCGGCAAACACACCGAATAGTCTCGCATATCCGCACCGAATCCAAGACGTTCATTTGCCTCCACAGTATCAGCCCCGAGATCTTGCAACTGATAGGCTTTAATTTTATTCACCAGTCCGATACCTCGCCCTTCTTGCCGAAGATACAAAATAGCTCCTCGACCAAGCTCCGCGATGCGGCGCATGGCAATGTGAAGTTGCTCGCCACAATCGCAACGCAAACTTCCTAAGGCGTCACCCGTCAAGCATTCCGAATGGACTCTCACCAGAAGCGGAGAATCTAGGCGACTGTCTCCCATGCTAATCGCGATATGCTCTTTTCCTTTAAATGGGTCTTCAAACCCATGAATATCAAAATCACCCCAACGTGTAGGCAATTTAGATGAATCGATATAACGAAGGACCACAAAAACACTCCTAAAAAACAAAACTCAGTAAAATTTTATTCTCGTTACTTGAAACGGATTGACCGCATCGTTACAAAGTCAATCACGATTCATCACCTATTTTTAGATGCCTATAGAAAATGCATTACTCTTAAACACCAAATTATCGAAGCTGCAAAAATACCAGCCACAACATCATCAAGCATGATTCCGATCCCACCATGGATATTTCTGTCTATCCAACTAATCGGCCATGGTTTCACTATATCCAGTACCCGAAAAAGAAAAAAGCCTATGGCGAGGCCAAGCCAACTCACAGGTGCTGTGGACATGGTAATCCAGAAGCCAACAAATTCATCCCAAACAATGCCTTTGTGGTCAGGTTCCCCAACTCTTTTTTCTGCATAACTACACACATAACAACCTATTACAGCGGCCACATAAACCAAAAAAATATAACTTGAAATCGAAAAATCGCTGGCCAGATACCAGAAAGGTATCGCAGCCATCGTTCCGATGGTGCCAGGCACCACTGGAGAGCAACCGCTACCGAAACCAAATGCCAATAACAATCTTGGAGATAACCATATACCGGAGATTGTCGGATTAAGCAAAATGATCATACCCCGAGTAATCGGTTATTTCTTGAGTAAAAGTATTTGCTTTAGATGAATCAATGACGGTTACTCCATCGCCAGCGGTTATCAATCCAATTCTAGTTGCATCGATATGGCCTTCAAAAATCATCTTTTTTAAACTCTCTGTTGCTCTTTCCGGCACTGTAAAACAAAGCTGATAGTCATCACCACCGGACAATGCCCAGTGTAAAGAGTGATCAGGATAATTTCGTCTAGTATGCGCATGAATTGGTATTAAGCTGCAATCAATCTCAGCCGCCACCCCACTGGAAGAACAAACATGATGCAAATCAGCTACCAAACCGTCCGAAATATCTATACAGGAACTCGCTATTTCCCTGAGGCGTAACCCAGATTCAATGCGCAAACGAGGGGCATAGAAATGCTCGAAAAGCCTCTCACAGAAAGAATTTGTATTACCTATGGAAAACATGTCTAAGGCCGCAGCTCCATCTCCTAATGTGCCAGTTACATATATATGGTCGCCAACTTCTGCCGTATCTCGCCTCAGCGCGGTCCCACTCGGCACTTGTCCAATAACAGTAATCGTAATAGCGAGGGGGCCACATGTGGTATCGCCACCCACCAGAGCGCAGTCAATTTGATTTGCGATGTAGCTTAAACCGTCGCTCAACTCAGCAAACCATTTTTCTACCGCGATATCTCGGGGAACACTCAAAGCGACTGTGAACCAGCGTGGTTTCGCACCCATTGCAGCCATGTCGCTTAGATTTACGCACATTGCTCTCCGTCCCAGATCCATAGGCCGTGTTCCATCCGGAAAGTGAACGCCTTCGAGCAAACTGTCGGTGGATACCACTAAATCTAGGCCGGCATCAGGTTTGATAACCGCGGCATCATCGCCAATACCTTTCAAGACTCCAGATTGCTGAGTAATTCCTTTAAAATGTCTTTCGATAATTGCAAACTCGCCATCACGCAAGTCGTTTAATTCATAGTCATCCACCACGAACAGACCCTTTCAATAGTTCTGGACCTCTAAAATTCTCAGCAACTCCCTCCAATACCGCATTAACAAATTTGAAGGCATCTGCGGGACCAAAAGTTTTTGCCAGATTTATTGCCTCGTTAATAACTACTTTAAAAGGTACATCAACTCGATTTACCAATTCAAAGGTCGAAATTCTTAATATGGCTTTTGAAATCGGATCAAGTTGATGCTGGTCTCGATCTAGATATGGCTCATATGCACCATCTACTCTCGCCACATCATTCACCACACCCAAAAAAATGGAATGAAATAGTTCTGAGTCTACTTTAGCGAAGTCATTTTCGGATCGCAGGTGCGTCTCTATTGAGCCGGCGTTATCTCCTGCGAGGTCCCAAGAATATAGCGCCTGCACCAAAAGCCGTCTCGCTTTCTGACGCTTTCGAAGTAATGACATCTATTCGCGATTCCAAATGAGTCTTAGCGTATTGATCATCTCCAAAACTGCAAGAGTGGCCTCTTCGCCTTTATTTGAGTCATTTTCAATAGACCGAATCACAGCTTGGTCATGAGTATCAGTCGTCAACAGTCCAAATGCGATAGGCACAGATTCCTCCAAAACAACGTGGCCAATGCCTCTTGTAGTTTCAGCACAAACATAATCAAAATGCGGGGTGTCGCCTCTGATAACACTACCAAGCGCAATAACACCATCAAACCGTCCGGTTCGGGCCGCTTGCTGCACTCCTAAAGGCAATTCAAACGACCCAGGGACATAAAAAATACTCAACTGTTCCTTGTCCAAACCTTGAGAAATACAAGCTCGAAGTGCACCGCTTAAAAGTCCTTCCGTGATATCAGAGTTCCACCTCGCTACCACCGCTGACAACCGAAGTGTTTTAATGTCGAAGCGTCGCGCCCCCGGTCGAGCTAAGCCCATTTGATCTCCTCCTAATCAGAATAATCAACATAACCTGTTACTTCCAAATTAAATCCAGAGATTCCAGTAAACTTAAATGGTGCACTCATTAACCGCATCTTATGAATCCCCAGATCATTCAAAATTTGTGATCCCGTACCAATTTGAAGGTATACACGATCGGTTGCTGATTGATGTCGGTCTGTGGCCGGCGTAATTAACCTGTCGATATTTGAATCTATGTCATCCGCTGTCTCCGGATAATAGAGTAATACCAATACCCCTGTCCCCTCACGCTGTATTTGCTTCATCGCTCGCTGGAATGACCAAGCCTTGAAATCTCGAGCATCCTCGATAGACATTATGTCTCTCGCAGTACGATTTATATGGACACGCACCAGCGGCTCTAGCGAAGTACGAATGTCTCCCAAAACAAATGCGAAATGCTTCTCATTTCGTACTTGATCTAAATACGTTTTTAGTAAGAATTCGCCATATTGAGTGCCAACTACGCGCTCGCTGACGCACTTAGTGGTCTTTTCATTTACTAAGCGATAATGGATTAAATCAGCGATCGTACCAATTTTTAAATCATGCTTTGCCGCAAAAACTTCCAGATCATCCCTCCTTGCCATCGTGCCATCATCATTCATAATCTCCACGATTACCGCCGCGGGCTCGTAGCCGGCAAGCCTTACAAGATCACATCCGGCTTCAGTATGCCCTGCACGACTGAGCACACCGCCGGGTTGAGCCCGCAAAGGGAAAATATGTCCAGGTCGCACAATATCTTCTGGCTGTGCATTTCTACTAACCGCAACTCGGACGGTGTGGGCGCGATCGGCCGCCGAAATACCAGTCGTCACGCCCTGTGCCGCCTCTATTGAAAAAGTGAATGGAGTACCATGACTGGCGCGATTCTCCTCGACCATCATCCCAAGCGAGAGCTGATTGCATCTTTCCTCTGATAGGGTAAGACAAATCAAACCTCGCGCATTTATTGCCATGAAATTTATGTCTTTGTCGGATACTAGAGGGGCCGCCATAACTAGATCACCCTCATTCTCGCGATCCTCATCATCCATCAGAATTATCATCTTACCGCAACGAATATCATCGATAAGCTCTTCGGAGGTATTGAAATTCATTGACTTATCCTTTGAACCCAGATATTTCACTCTGACTTCGAAAACCTCCATCTTCATATTGCTCTGCTGCTGAATCGCCCAACAACAAGCGTTCCAAATAACGCGCTACTAAGTCCACCTCAAGATTCACCAATGTACCCTCACGATAATCATCAATCACTGTATGTGTTAAAGTTTGAGGAATAATATTTAATTCGAATTCATTGCCATCTACACGATTTATAGTCAAGCTAGTACCATCAACGGTAATCGAACCCTTGCGTGCGATATATTTTGCTAAATCACTAGGCGCACGAACACGAAGCCACTCTGAGCGTGCATCTTTCCTCCTTTCCGTTATCTCACCCATTCCATCAACATGGCCGGATACAATGTGTCCTCCAAAACGATCTGAAGCCTGCATCGCTTTTTCCAAATTAATTCGCTCACCAATCTTCCACAATCCCGTTGTAGTGAGAGACAACGTCTCTCTAGACACATCAACAAAAAAAGTGTTTTCATTAATCTCTATGACGGTCAGACATACCCCACTACACGCCACGCTGTCGCCAAGGGGCAGGTCATGAAACCCTAGATCATTTGCAATGATTCCCATTCGGATATCACCAGAGAACTTTTGTAGGCTGCTGACTTTGCCAATGGAACTTATGATGCCCGTAAACATATTCTTACTCCAAATTCTTGCTTAACTCAGTTATTAACCCTTCACGCTTGCGACATTACTACTCTCAATAGTCTGAATCAGGGCTAAGCGTGATACGTATATCATCGCCAACCCGACGCATATCTCTTATAGACATTGCTAAATGCGCATCCATCGTATTTATTGGCAACTGAAATAATGGTCTTGCGTCACTACCCATTAATTTTGGAGCCATATAGTAAATAAATTCGTCAGTTAGACCTTCAGCCATAAAAGAACCGGCAAGAGTCGCTCCTGCCTCCACAAGGACATTGTTACAGCCGAGTTGTGCTAAACGATGTAAAAGTTTCAGCAAGTCCACCTGTCCATTACTCTGAGGGAAGAATTCAACTTCCGCTCCTGCCAAAATTAGTTTTTCCGCTCTTTCTCTCTGTGTGTTACCATCCACCGCTGCCACTAATATCCTTCCAGTTTGAGACAACATTTTTGAATTGGGTGCCATTTCACAACGGCTATCCACGATTACCCTGAGTGGTTGTCTCAACTCACTCTTCGCCACCACAGGATCAGAATCAAGAGCCTTATAATCAACTCGTAAAGTAAGTGATGGATCATCCATCTTCTGAGTTCCAATGCCAGAGATAATGGCACAGCTTTGTGCCCGCAGTCGCTGGACGTCAAGCCTTGCAGCGGGAGAAGTGATCCATTGACTTTGCCCATCTGCCATTGCAGTTCGTCCATCAAGACTAGCAGCCATCTTTATGGTGACCCATGGTAGACCATTTTGATGGCGTTTGAAAAAACCACGATTTAAATATCGGGCTTGGTCCTCCAGGAGGCCTAATTCTACTGATATGCCTGCCGATTGTAATTTTTCGATCCCACTTCCGCGTACCAAAGGATTTGGATCCTCACTACAAATCACAACAGAGCCCACTTCCGCTTCTAAAAGAAGGTTTACGCAAGGTCCAGTCCTACCGAAATGCGCGCACGGCTCGAGAGTGATATACACTTCCGACGACCGCGCCATATGCCCTGCCCGTCCAAGAGCTATCGCTTCAGCATGCTTTTCTCCTGCACGCAAATGCCATCCTTCTCCAACAATTTTACCTTCCTGTACTACCACACAACCAACCATAGGATTAGGACTGGTTGTAAACCGCCCTCTCGCTGCAAGTTGTAACGCATGAGACATGATTGAAACACTATATTCATGCTTATCCATCAACGCTTTCAAACTCAATCATCCTTACTTGTCAAACGATTAAGCTCGGCTTGAAACTCACTCAAATCTTGGAAACTCCTATAAACTGAAGCGAAACGTATGTACGCTACTTCGTCTAAATGTTGCAATTTTTCCATGACTGCCTCGCCGATTGATCGCGAGGTAACCTCCCTCTCGCCGAGGCCCCTCAAAAACTGTTTGATCTGGCCTAATGCATTTTCTATTTGATCAATAGATACAGGTCTTTTCTCCAACGCTCTCTGGAAGCCCGCCCGAAGTTTAGACTCATTGAAAAATTCTCTTGATCCATCGCTTTTGATTACCCTTGGCATAACAAGTTCAGCAGACTCATAGGTAGTAAATCGTTCATTACACGTCACACACTCCCGACGACGACGAATTTGATTACCGTCGGACACCAAACGTGAATCAAGTACACGGGTGTCTTCTGCACTACAAAAGGGGCAATACATAGGCGGCATTCATTGGGTCTTGATTAAAAACCCCAAAAAAATTAAACAATAGTCTATCACATCAGACGAAATTGCATATTATAGGTGCGCGTGGTGCAGTATCGACTACCGAAATTTGTTCTTGGGCTTCAAACTTTTAGTTCGAGTGGTCTTTTGAAAGATACCGCCCTCGGGCAATAGTACTACTCAGCGCCTTTATACCATTCAGAAACGAGATACAGATAACTCAGCTATAGACGGGGTACCGACCGCAAATTTCTAATACTTTTTCTTTTACTTCCTCAATAACAATGTCTGACACGCCAGTCTCTAAACTATCCAAAACGTCGCATATCCAATGTGTTAATTGCTCGCACTGTTCTTCACCAAATCCTCGAGTGGTAATTGCTGGCGTACCGATGCGTAAACCAGAGGTAACAAAGGGCGAGCGAGGATCGTTAGGCACAGAATTTTTATTGACGGTAATAAAAGCTCTCCCTAGCGCTTCATCTGCGTCCTTCCCCGTGTACACTTTACCAATAAGATCGACGAGCATGAGATGGTTATGGGTGCCATTTGAAACGATTTTAATACCACGCTGGATGAACGTAGACGCCATCCTTCTCGCGTTTGCCAAAACTTGTTTCTGGTAAGATATAAACTCTTTAGTCGAGGCTTCTTTAAAAGCTACGGCCTTTGCTGCTATAACGTGACATAGAGGCCCCCCCTGCACACCAGGGAAAATTGCTGAATCACATTTCTTCGCTATATCTTTGTGATTCGTGAGAATTATCCCCCCTCGGGGACCCCGCAACGTTTTATGGGTCGTAGAGGTGATAACGTGAGCATGGCTCATCGGACTCGGATATACTCTTGCTGCGATAAGTCCAGAAACATGCGCCATATCAACTAAAAGATAAGCGTCTACCAGGTCTGCTATTTCACGAAATCTACCCCAATCTAAAATCCCCGAATACGCAGAGAATCCGGCAATGATCATTTTTGGGCGATGCTCAAGTGCTAAATTTTGAATTTGCTCGTAATCAATTAGACCAGTTTCTTTGCAAAGACCGTATTGAACCGATTTATACAGCTTGCCGGAAAAATTCGGTTTTGCACCGTGAGTAAGATGACCGCCATCTGCTAAGCTCATACCTAGAATTGTATCTCCTCCAGACAATAAGGCGAGGAATACTGCACTATTAGCTTGAGAACCGGAGTGAGGCTGAACATTCGCAAATTCAACTCCAAATAATTCTTTTGCCCTCTCAATCGCCAGTTCCTCAGTTAAATCGACGTACTCACAACCACCGTAATATCGTTTTTGAGGATACCCTTCAGCATATTTATTGGTCATTTGACCGCCTTGCACCGCCATAACAGCGGGACTAGCATAGTTTTCCGATGCGATTAGCTCCAAATGCTGCTCTTGCCTCGT
>MDTC01166754.1_pt1 | contig 19920 bp, 16 predicted proteins | sample 811181 | NCBI WGS metagenome assembly MDTC01 (sample SAMN05326644, study PRJNA326480) | marine metagenome | isolation source: seawater | place: Pacific Ocean: North | collected 2011 | reverse complement strand
TTTCTTGCCTTTGCGCAGACCCATGTGGTTCACCTCTAAACCGCTGGATGCGGGTGGAGTCTTGAACCTTACCTTCTCATAGACTCAAGATTTAACGTATTCGCACTTGATAATTATGAGGAGACAATCTTTGCCCAACCTTTCAAAATGAGGAATGTTGCACCTGCTTCATGGATTTGAAAACGTTCTCCAGATTGCTTGTCATAGACCGTATCTCCAAATTGTGATATAGAATCGTCAACAATCATTTCAACTTCCATAATATCTTGCGTACTTAGTGCCAATGCCTCATGCAATGGAGAATACGGATTGGAGCCATCAGGGTCAAGTCGGTCAAGCGGAAATTCACTCACGCGCATTCCCGACTTTCCGTGCAACGAAGTTGGCCACCGTATCTGTCGGCGTACATCGATAGTGACAACTTCGTCTGTCTCTCCTGCAGAACCTAAAACAACGGATGAATCGGTCTTAAGCAAGTCAAGGAACAGTCCCTCGTATTTCTCGAGAACACCAAAACTTCCGTTACGAAGACGTTCTGACCGAGCGTCATGATTGACGACAGCGGCCAAACTTTGAATCGAAGCCTTGCCTTTGGTCGTTGTTCTTCCCTCTCGCTGAGATTGACCCAACAGACCTTGGTGAAGCATGTTTAAATCTGCCATGTATCCTTGATCCTTACGAGCAATTGAACGTAATTTGTCGATCATTCCGCCCATGCCGTCGCGTATTCGACGCGTCCAACCCTCCGAGCTGAGGTCGTGATAACGGGCAAGTCCACCTTTGACATCAACCCCCTCTCCTCGAATAAATGAAACCATTTCACGACGAGCCTCTGAATCAAGATGAAAAAGAGATGGGTCTCTATAATGAAGATGGAATCCACGATGACCAGAAAAGGTAACTTGCAAATATTTCTCGTCAAACCCAAATTCGGGTTGTAAAAAATCATTCCAAAGTGACCAAGCCTGTTCATGAATCACTTCAAGCATTCCAGGGAAATCCTTGTCAGTAACCCCTGGTAAGTGGTCTCCATCCAAGTCAAAAATTAAATCTGCACCTCGCCATATTTTGTCTGCCATTTTCATTTCAAAGGGCCGATCCCAATATGCAGTTGAATAAAAACATGAATGCATTGAACGCTCTGTAACAAATTGGCGAACAGATTGCATATCGCTAAACCCTTTGTGACGGATAGGGGGTACACCACCAAATGGAATGAACATCCATTCACGGGTTTTTAGTCGAGGAGGGGTCCAAAATTCAGCACTTCGGTAATAGGCGCCAAAGCGGTGTGCAAACCTCGCCCAACCTGCAGCCATACAATACCCCAGTAATCGGGTAGGGTCGAAGGTTATTGAATGCACGCCGAGATTATTCGGTCATCCAGAAGCGTTCTTCAGCCTCTCCAACAGTAGTAGAAGTGTCAGCGCCGGTCAATTCGACATAATGTTCCCAACACATGTAGTATTTCCCAACGACCATTGCATTACCGAAGGTAAGTCGGACTCCACATTTTTCACATCGAGGGCCAATTTCACCGTTTGGTGCTTGAGCAAGTGTGATATGTTCATGCGGCATAGAATCCCTCTGTTTCATTCCAAGCGGGTTGAGTCTTTGAACTTGAGGTTCAAAATATCACCATTCTGCTTTTTCCCATTCAGGGGTAGCACACCAGTTCAGTAAGTCAATTGCTACTTCGCAAGACTCAGAAACTTCAGGGTTTTCATCACCTAGAAATTGTTCAAGAACTGGTTTCGCATCGAGATTTCCAATCGCACCAAGTGCTTCAGCGGCTTCATGGCGGACCATGATGTGTTCCTTTTCATCGGCTAAGCGGTCAATAAGTGCTGGGAGCGCGACATCATTTTGCATCTGACCGAGGACATATGCAAGTTCATGCCGAAGTAAAGCACTTGATGCATCGAAACCAGTACAAAGAGCGAGACAAGCCTCGTCAGAGCCATGATTGCGCAACGAAAATACACTGCGCATACGTTGGAACATCGGCAATGATTCATCGCAAAGGGTGGAGGACCAACTTTGAACACTACCCTTTGGTTGAGCGGGGGCAGGATCGACAGAGCCATATTGGCTCACACCAGGCTTGCGATTCTGACTCGCCATAAGCTTCACTCGCCTGAACCGATAAAAGACATGGCATCTGGGTCAAAATCAGATTGAATCATACCCAACTCTTGCCCTTCACGGATAAATTGGCGAACTGAGGAACGTCCTTCTTCTTGATAGTCAATAGTGCGATCGTTAACATACATGCCAACGAATTTACGATTCGTGTCATCATCAATACCTCGACCCCATTTTTTAGCAAATTCAAGTGCTTCATCGGGAGATTTTAGCGCATATTCAATACTCATCTTCGTGTATTTTGTGATGTCTTCCATGACTTGTTGTCCGAGATCACGACGAACAACATTACCTCCCAGAGGCATAGGCCATCCGCCCGTCTTTTCATTCCACCAAATCCCTAAGTCAAGGTGAACATGAAGGTCATTATCGACATATGTCAACTGACCCTCATGGATAATCAAACCACTTTTGTATGTACCATCGAGAATTCGAGGGATGATTTCGTCAAAGGGCACAACAGCAATGTCGCAATCACCCCAAGCGAGGCGAAGGCCAAGGTATGCACTGGTTTTGAGGCCAGGGACAGCAATTGTTGAGGAACGGACATCGTCTGCAGATACACCCGAAAGAGATACAATCATTGGTCCATATCCTTCCCCCATGGACGCACCACAGTTCATCAAGGAATAGTCATTCGATATTTCTGGAAAGGCATGTATAGAAACTGCAGATACTTCCAATTCGCAATTCATTGCTCTGTGATTAAGCGTCTCAATATCTTGTAATTCATGAACAAATTTGTAGCCCGGAGTAGGGAATGCACCAGTGGTCATTGCGTGAAACATAAATGCATCATCTGGGTCCGGCGAATGGCCAATACGTACAATCTTGTTGCCATCATCATCGAGAGGAAGGTGTGCCACCATGATGCTCCCACATTGGCGTCCTTGATGAACCAACCGATAACATAACATCGTATTGACTTTGAAACGAACGCCAAGTATTCAAGCCATGCCGTGAGTGGCCAAACGAGGCAGAGTCATGTTGACGGGATTTTCCAAATCCAAACTCCTGCTTTGTCTATTGGTGGCGGTTCTATGCATCACGCCCGCAAGTTCAGGGGAATATTCAGATATCGCATTCATCGATGCAACAATGACGCCGTCTGGTTCTGAATCACGAACAACAGATATCAATCCAAATGGAAGTTTATTGGCAAGTGGATACGAGGGAATCGTGGCAATACATGATGCGGATTCTCTTGAACTGATACAGTATTTTGAGATTGAAAGTGATGTAATGGACGTAGAATTTTCACCTGATGGCTCTAAACTTGCATTCACGCGCTCTGGAACATCTGCAGATACAGATACTACGCAAATCCTCGACATCGAATCCATGTCACTCATGGGCAAGGAGCACGGATCAAGTTCACAGCCGCTAACTGTACAATGGTCTGTTGACGGGAATCTTCTTGCGGTTCCCAACAGCAACAAAGGTGTCGACATCATACGATTTTCCGACATGCAGATTGACATGACTATGAACGGAGAGCACAATGCACGTGTAACGTGTATCTCTTATTCAACGCTCGGAGAATACATGCTTACTGGAGACGAGTCTGGACGAGTGGTGATGTGGGATTCTGATGGAAATCCGACAGGCAAAGTTTGGGCTTTAGATTCAAGTATTGAAGAATGCAGTTTTGACTCAAGCGATAATCGATTCGCAGTTCTAACTGCTGAAGGTGGCTTGAGTACATGGGCGTTTGCGGGCGGCAGTATTGGAAACATGACGCTGGAGGAAGGTTCGGCATTGAAGTGGTCATCTGATAACAGCCTCTTGCACGTATTGGAAGGAGGAAACGAACCCCGAATATTAACGATTGATTCAACAACTCTTGAGAAGACAGGATCTATCTATCTGGCGCACAAAGCTCTGGATTTTTCGCTAAAGGAAAATGAATTTGGAACGAGAGAAGCCGTGTATGTTGCTACGAACACTGGCCATATAGCTGTATACGGCGCAATGGATATCCCGGAAGGTTACGGTGAAAGTGGTTCAGACCTTGACGGAGATAATGTCCCTGATACATATGACAATGATGATGACGGCGATTCAATACTAGACGAACTTGATAATAATTGTCAATCCGTGAATCAACTGTGCAGTAAGACGCCAGACATTTCTAAAATTCGAAGTGTTAGCATCATGGTTAATTCAACAACATTTACTGTTCGAGACACTTTTACTCTCGATTCAGAAACTTCGTCGATCATGAGAAACCTTTCTCGAAAGTCATTAATTGCTGATGCACAACTCAGTCAATCAGAAGAAAGCCTCTTTGCTCAATCTATCTGCCAAAATATGAACAAGAACCATTTTATGAGTTCTTGGAAGAATGTGATTCAACTTACGTCTGGGCAGCTCACAGACGGCCATGTGGAATGTGAGGTCGAACAAGGCATGACCCTGGTGGCACAAATAGACTATACAACCCAAGTATCAGTCACTTTTGTGCTGGTGTTTAATCTCAGTGAGCAATTAACACATCCATTCGAATTCACACTCCAATCCCAACCAACTGCTACAGATTCATCACTCGCCCAACATGCAGAAATGCATCCGATTGATGTGACAGCTAAGAGTTCGGACTCATCTCCCGTCTACTGGTCACCATGGTGGATTATCGAAGGGGAATTGACGATATCACTAGAAGAAGAATTGGAAGAAGAACCAAGTTTCTTTGGTAAAGTTGTTGATGGGTTTATTGATTACCCGATACTCTTTGTGCCCGTTTTCGCTTTCTTCATTGTAGCCTTGCTTGGCTTGATAAGAAGGAAAAATGCAATTGACCTTGACTTCGATGATGACGTAGCTGAACCTCGAGAAGACGAAGAAGAACATGATGATCAGGATTCAGATACTGAAGATGATGATTTCATTGAAGAGGACATCGAACAGAGTGAATCAACACCAACGAAAGTAGTTCGGAAACCTGAAGCTGAACCCTCAGTAGTTGAACGACGCACGGCAAGAAGAAATCCCTATGGTGATGATGATTCAATCGAGAGTGAAGCAACACGAAGGAAAGTAGTTCGAAAACCAAAGTCAGATGTTCAAACCCCTGTAATTGCTCGACGAAAGGGAAGGAAAAATCCCTATGATGATGACGGTCCAATTACGAAAGTGAAGCGTCGACGACTTGACAGTGGAGTTTCATCTCAAACATCAGCAGCTCAAGGCATGAAAGCGAGCAAGAGAAAAATTGTTTCTCCAACGAAAAAAACTGGTGATGTTAAGACACGTCGTGTCAAAACATACTCAGAAAAAGATGAATAACAAATTGAATGATTCCATCACCAAGCAAACTCGGCTCCATTCGAAAGTTTACATGCTTCAACGAGGAACTGGTTAAGCCCGTCAAGATGCTCTTGGTCGATTCGATTAAACACCTCGCCAAAATAACGGTCAAGGCGTTCATAGTCCAATTCTGAACGAGACTGTGCCCAGTGTATGACCTGTTTTCGACGCTCTTGACTTTGTTCAAAGAGTCGTAAATTTTGAGTAAGTATCCCCTGAGCAATTTTTAGTGATTCAACGGGTGTATCTCTGCGTGCGGCAAACACTCCAAACACCATTGGCTTTTGAGTGAAATTCAGCCAATCCGTCCCGAGATCAAGTTGAACTGATTTCGGATTCTCCTTAGCGCCTTCCAGTGCTCGGTCACCAATAAGTAAGGCACCATCGCATTTTTCCAGCATACTCTCGAGGTCAGGCCCCATGAGTAAAAGCTCGGGTTGAAGATTACGTTTTTCTAATAAATACTTCAGAAGTTGAACTGATGTTGCTGAATCTGTTGGAAGAGCAATGGTTTTCATTTTTTCGAGAGACATGTTACCAAAGACCAGAACACTCCCTACTTCACCGCGACTGCTAATCCCAATTTCAGGCAAGAGAACCAATTCGTCTGCATGACGGGCATAATCTGCAGCAGGAATTGGTGCCAGAATGCAGTCTTTACGTAACAAATGACCCGTCAACCACGCTGGAGGTGCTGGTAAGACATCCCATTGCTCTTCTATCCCGTAAAAGAGTGGGTCGCAATTTAGGAAAGCAACTCTCCCAATTGTTTTCATCCAGCGTGGGCTCTCCATACCATCAACTCAAAGATTTGCCATTTTCAATTTCTTACGTCGTTTCGGTTCTGGAGGTACAAATATTTCAAAACGCTCATACGTAGTGTTACGTTGAACTGGAATACAACCTGCATCTTTGATTAGTCGAGCGAGACGAATTCGATCATGATCTAAAGGCGTAGTAGAGCCAGCCAAGTGCATAATGGATTCCTTTTGGACTGTGCCGTCAATATCATCTGCACCGTATTGCAGTGCAAGTTCTGCCAATTCATCTCCGATATTCATTCGATACGCTTTGATGTGCGGTATCGAATCGAGCATAAGACGAGAAATTGCAATTGTTCGCAAAATCTCGCTACCTGTAGCAAGTTGTGCTTCTGGAAGACGGGTGTCGTCAGGTAAGAAGGGATAGGGGACAAAGCACTGGAAACCATTGGTATCATCATTGAGTTCTCGCAATTGAATCATGTGCATGAGGCGTTGCTCAATAGTTTCAATTGTTCCAAAAAGCATCGTGCAATTCGTTGGAATACCAAGTTCATGTGCAGCCCTGTGGATTTCAAGATATTCAGAGGAACTTTCCTTGCCGTTACAGATGATTGCGCGAACACCATCATCTAAAATTTCGGCACCTCCACCGGGGAGAGACCCTAAGCCTGCTGATTTCAATCTCGATAATGTCTCTGAATATGTCAGATTAGAGAGTTGGGAAAGGTGTTTAATTTCAACAGCAGTGAGGGCTTTAATGGAGATGTGAGGGAATCTGCTTTTGGACTCCTTGAACAGTGCTTCATAATGCTCAACGCCCCAATCCGGGTGAAGACCGCCCACTGAATGGACTTCATCTACGAAATCGGCATACTGGGCCAAATCTTCTACGTATGCTTCTACATCAAGGGCGTAAGCATCTTTTGCACGCTTTGAACGGCGGAAGGCGCAAAATTTGCATGCCAATACACATACATTCGTCTGGTTAACATGGACGTTTGAATTAAAAAATGCATACTTGCCAAATCGAGAAATACGCACGCAATTTGAAAGACGTCCTACCTCCGGAAGGTTCGGATGAGAATAGAGCAATAAGCCGTCTTCAAGCGAAAGACGTTCACCATTAGCAATTTTTTGAGCCAGTGGGCGAATCGGTTCACTCCACGATGAGAGGTCACCAACTTCTGAAGGAAGAATATCTCTCCATTTCACATTACTACCAGCATCTTGGGTGGATGATTCCCACGCTGACATGTCTTAACCTGTAGGACTTCATTCTTCAAGATGTGGTTGGCACCATATGATGGAAAATTAATTTTTGACAGCAAAAACACGAGAACTTATGATGAATTTTCTAAACTCTTCGATGATGAAAACGGCAGATGCAACCAGTGTAACAACAATCCAATCCGTCCTTTCAAGACTCATCGTCGAAAGCAAATCGCCAATTTGGATACCAACGAATGGTATCGGTAGCGTTGAAAACTGGACGAAGAAGAGAAGCAGAGCAAAGGAGATCATTATCGCTAAATTGATTGCCTTATTGGAGAATATTCCAAGCTTGAATACGCTCTCATCGCTTGAACGACAATTAATCACGTTAAACAATTGATACACAATAAACACCGTAAACGTCATTGTTTGAGCATAAGCGAACTTGTCATCAGCATACTGTTGGGCGCCGGTATAATCGCCAGATTCACACAGAGCCATGTCGTAGCCAGTAAACGTGCTCATATCGGTCAATGGAGCAACTTCACACGCTTCTGGATTGATTCCACCACCAGCGAGGTAAAAGACCAGCAAAGTTCCTGTAACCATTACTGCTCCAAGCCAGAAAATCAATACCATATCTCTGAACGTTGGGAGACCTTCGTCCACAGGTCGAGGAGGCCGGGACATGACGTTTCCATGCTTCTTTTCCACACCCAAAGCCACCGCTGGAGGGCCATCCATCAAGATGTTAATCACCAATATCTGGGTAGCGGTCAAAGGAAGATTCCAATTAAAAATAAATGTGGAGATAATGATGAGGGCTACAGCAGCAACATTTGTTGAAACTTGGTATCGTACAAAATTACGTATGTTTTGATAGATTTTACGACCTTCTTCAACAGCGTGTACGATGTTCGCAAAATTATCATCTTGCAATACCATGTCGGCAGCATCCTTTGCAACATCTGTTCCTGCAATACCCATTGCGATACCTATGTTCGCACGCGAGAGGGCAGGTGCGTCATTGACACCGTCTCCGGTCATTGCAACAATCTCACCGCGTTCTTGGAGCCCAGAAACAATACGCATCTTTTGTTCAGGCGTGACCCGTGAAAAGATACTGGCTTGAGATGCAGCTTCGGAAATTGCATGTTCATCAAGCTCAGCAAGAGTATTACCGTTAATTGGTGGAATTCCACCGTCAGTGATGTTCAGTTCTCGACCAATTGCTTCAGCCGTATATTGCTGGTCACCCGTAATCATCTTGACACGAATACCGGCTCTTTGACAGATTGCAATTGCATCTTTAACTTCTGCACGAGGTGGGTCCATGATTCCAACAAGTCCAAGGAAAATGAATCCTGTTTCAACCGTATCAACATCGTAGATGTCCTCGTCCTCATCAAGACGGCGAGCACAAAGTGCGAGAACACGCATGGCTTGACTGGCCATCTCTTTATTTGCCAAAGCCGCTTTTTCGATATCTTCTTGTTGGATGGGCACGATTTCTCCGTTGAGAATTTTCCAATCGGTAATTGGTAAATATCCTCCGGCTCCTCCTTTCGAGAAAACCCATCGTTCACCTTCATATTCGTGGATAACTGACATTCTTTTTCTTGTTGTATCGAAAAAGAATTCATGTATCCGAGAATGCCGTTGTGCAAATTTACGCACATCGCCATTAATCTTCCATCCTAGAACAGCGCATGCTGAATCTGTTGGATCACCGATGGCTTGCCAACGTGAATCAACTTTGGAAATCTGGGAATTGTGACACAAGCTCATGCATGCTGCAGAGAGTCGAAAAGAGAGGTCACTTTGCAACTGCTCCATTTTCGCATCGGTGACTTCAACGCCTTCAAAGGAAAGTTTTCCCTTCGGTTTGAAACCCTCTCCAGAAACAGTGTATGTCCCGTCTGTAGTCGTTAATTGACGAACAGTCATTTGATTCTTGGTAAGAGTACCTGTTTTGTCAGAACAAATAACTGTAGTCGAACCAAGCGTTTCAACGGCTTTCATACGACGAATAATGGCTTTGTGTCGAGCCATGTTACGCATACCAAGAGCAAGCGTGATCACCAAAATTATCGGCAAACCTTCAGGCACAATTGCGACAAATATTGCAATGGCAACAATGAATTGTTCGACCGCAACATCACGAAGTTCGACAGTACTAATTGCAGGGTCAGCATATGCGATAAGCACTTTGATCGAGACCATAAGTGCCGCAACAATCAATGCGATGAAACCTAAAAATCGACCGAGTGATTCGAGTTTAAGTTCAAGAGGGGTTTTTGGGGTCTCTGTATCTACAATGTTACTTGCAATGCGACCCAGTTCGGTATTCATTCCAGTTTCAACAACAACGCCAATGGCCCGTCCTGTTGAAACGCATGTACCCATGTACGCCATGTTGTTTCTGTCTGCGAGAAGGGTATTTTCGGGAAGTGGTTCAGAGGACTTACGAATGCTATCAGACTCTCCAGTTAGGGAAGATTCATCGATTTTACATTGATATGACTCGACAATTCGTATGTCGGCTGGAACATTTTGTCCTTCGTCTAATTTTACAACATCACCTGGAACTAAATCTGGAGTGGAAATTGTCCAGTCTATACCATCTCGGACGACAACACATGTCGAAACAGACATTTGTTTGAGGGCGTCCATTGCCTGCTCAGCTTGCCCTTCTTGCCAAAAGCCAAAGATTGCATTGGCGGTAAGTGCAATAAAAATGAATATCGCATCACCCGGTTGTTCAGGGTGAATCATTAGGGCGACAAGTGCTGCGCTGATGAGCAAGTAATTCAGAGGGTCATTGTATTGCGATAAGAATCGGATTATTGCGGATGTTGTCTCCGGTTCCTTGAGTTTATTCATACCGTGCAATTCACGCCTTTTCGTAACTTCATTTTCACTGAGACCTTCGGTTTGAGTATCGAGTTTTTGTATGATTTTTTCTGAATCTAAATCATGCCAAGAGTTCATGGAAGTCCCCCAACTTACTGACGCAAGCATTCTTCGGTAACATGAGCAACTTATGATGATGATGGTGGAGGTCCCTTTGCTCGAAAGCGATGTATTCAACAACTGCTTTGTTTTGGAGATGCTATGAGCGCAACGGGTGAGCCCTATATCCCTGCGTCTGAATCTCCAAAAGAACTTACACGCAGAGTTGTCATTGTAGGAATTCTTCTCGGTATACTGATGACTGCTGCAAATGCCTATCTGGGTCTCAAGGTTGGAATTACAGTCTCCGCGAGTATTCCTGCTGCGGTAATGTCAATGATCATTTTGAGAACATTGTTCAGTGATGTTTCAATTCTGGAAAACAACGCTGTGCAAACAATGGCAAGTGCTGGAGAGTCTCTTGCAGCAGGAATTATTTTCACAGTTCCGGCATTACTCGTCATCGGCATTTGGGATGACATACAATGGTTGGACACACTCATCATTGCACTGCTTGGTGGATTATTGGGTACCATGTTCACCATTGCTTTGAGACGTTTATTCATCGTTGAAGAAGCACTGCCTTATCCAGAAGGTGTTGCATGCAGAGAGGTTCTTGTTGCAGGTGAAGAAGGCGGTGAAGGCGCTTTAGCAATACTTTACGCACTTGGAATTGGCGCTATATACGGCCTTATGGTAAAGGGTTTCAAAGTGACTCATGAAAAAGTAGAAGTGGCGTGGGATTTTATTGGAACCCGTTTGTATGGAGGAATAGACCTTTCAGTAGCATTACTCTCTGTTGGATATATCGTTGGTGTTCGTATTGCATCGTTCATTTTCCTGGGAGGTGTCATCGGATATGGAATATTGGTGCCCATGTATGGACTTATTCGTGGTTGGCCAGAAACGCCAGATTTAGCATACGGGTTTTACCTTATTTGGAAGTCACAAGTACGATACGTTGGTGTTGGAGCCATGGTTGTTGGTGGAGTATACACCCTTTGGTCAATGCGAAAAACAATCATTACCGGCCTTTCCAAGGCGTTCATAAAATCTGACGGTTCAGATGAAGAACTTCTTCGAACTGAAATTGACCTACCTCTCGACAAAGTATTGCTTGTTTGCGGAATTTTGGTTGGTTTGACGTTTCTCTATTATTGGTGGGCTACTGGATCGCTCATTCTCGCTTTGTCTGGAGCGCTCTTCTTGGGCATTGTCGCCTTCTTCTTCGCCGCAGTTGCAGGATACATTGCAGGTGTCGTAGGTTCGTCCAATTCTCCTGTGTCAGGGATGACAATTGCAACACTTTTGTTTACTGTGGCATTGGTATGGGTCGTCGGCGATTTCTTCCTCGGACTAGCGACTGAAGAACTGATGCTTGCAACAATGCTCATTGCTGCGATTGTGGCAACTTCTGCAGCCATTGCAGGGGATGTCATGCAGGACTTGAAAACAGGACACATGGTTGGTGCAACTCCTTGGAGGCAACAAATTGCAGAAATTATTGGTGTCACCACTGGGGCAGTCGTCATCGGACCTACTCTCCAATTGTTGCACGAAGCATTCCGTATTACACCTACAGCCTGCGAAATGAATCCAAGGTTAGATGACCCATTGTGTGAAGATGCATTATTTGCGCCTCAGGCAGAACTCATTGGGGCAATCGTTCAAGGCGCATTTGGCGGAGATATTAACATTGAAATGGTCTTACTCGGCGCCATACTTGCTGTCGTTCTCATCGTTTTGCGAATGCCAATTATGAGTATCGCTATCGGTATTTATCTGCCACTTCTGCTATCGGTTCCAATTATGCTTGGTGGAATCATCTCCTATTTTGCAATCAACGCTGCTTATCTGAGAATCGATAGAAGACTCGACCGAGAACCATCCCCTGAGGCTAAAAAGGCAGGCAAAGAAGTCGAAAATAGGGGTGTGCTTATTGGTGCTGGTTTTATTGCTGGCGAGTCGATTATGGGTGTTTTGGTCGCCGTTTTGGTGGTCATTGGAATTAACCTACAGGCTGATTTTGGAATCACTACGCTTAACGATATCTTTTCTGTTATCTTCTTTGGCTGGTTTGTTGGAGTGTTTGTTTGGCTTGCAACACGAGCATTGCCAAAAGGCGGTAACTTGGCTACTGAAGCAATATACATCGTTCAACACATCATTCGGAAATTTATCAATGCGTTTCGAATCAATATTAGCAAGTGAAATGGCGCATACTTCCCATTGATATTTGGGGAAAACCATCAAAGGTCTCCCGCTTAGGCAAAGGTTTGCGAGAGGATTGCATGCCAAAGACAATTACTGAACTTGAAGAAATTGCACGCAAGTGTAGAGTAGAAATTGTCAAAATGGTCCATCGGGCTCAAGCAGGTCACCCAGGTGGCTCTCTTTCTGAGATTGACCTCCTAGCCGCACTCTATGCGACCCGAATGCGTGTTCGTTCGGATGAACCAGACTGGCCAGATCGTGACCGATTTATTCTCTCGAAGGGACATGCATCGCCAGGGATGTATGCCATACTCGCTGAAATGGGTTTCATATCCCATGAAGATTTGAAATCTTATCGGATTCTTGGTGGTGTATGCCAAGGTCACGTCGATATGAAATGGTGCCCTGGCGTCGATTTTTCTGCTGGCTCACTTGGAATGGGTCTCTCTTTTGGAATGGGTTGTGCTTCAGCAGCTCGGCTCGATAAAAGCGATCGTCGGGCCTTTGTCATGATTGGTGATGGAGAAATGCAAGAAGGGAGTGTTTGGGAGGCAGCTATGGCTGCTGCTCATCACGAACTCGGGAATTTGAAAGTCATTCTTGACCGAAACCGCATTCAGAACGATGATTTCTGTGAAGAGCAAATGCGAATGTTCGACATTCCCGCAAAGTGGAAGGCATTTGGGTGGAATGTCAAGGAAATCGACGGACACAACATGAACGAAATCATGGAAGGTCTGGACTTCTTAGAAGCACCAGAAAACTGCAATGGACCATCAATCCTTATCGCACACACCATCAAAGGTGGAGGTATTTCTTACATGGAAAACAATCCTTCATTCCATGGCGCCGCCCCGAACGATGAACAATTCCACCAAGCTATGATTGAACTCGGGGAGGTGGAAGCATGACGAGAATGGCTGCAACTCGCGATGGTTACGGACAGGCATTGCTTGATTTGGCTGGTAATGAAAAAGTGGTTGTTCTTGAAGCAGACCTTGGTAAATCAACTAAATCACTTCATTTTAGGAAGGCATATCCAGATCGGACCATTTCATGTGGAATCGGCGAGCAAAATATGCTTCTTGTAGGTGCAGGTTTAGCCGCATCCGGTTACATTCCATTTGCCAGCACTTTTGCCATATTCACGGAAAGAGCATTTGAACAAATGCGCAATGGAGTCGCCCGTCCTAACCTCGCCGTACATTTGTGCGGTAGTCACGGCGGAACCCACACCGGCACTGACGGCTCATCAGCACAATCTATAGAAGACCTGGCTGTATTCCGAACATTACCAAATGTTGTCGTCATGCATCCGTGTGATGATGTCAGCACACGTTCGCTGACTATGCAACTTCCTGATTTAGGTAAACCGTCCTACATGCGTACTGCTCGAAACAAGACACCTGTGCTTTATGATGGAAGAGAAGATGAAATACAGATTGGAAAAGGTATTGTGTTGAGAGAAGGTGAAGATGTTGCGATCATCGCATGCGGCGTTTTGGTTTCAGAATCACTCAAGGCTGCGGATGCACTTGCAAAAGAGGGAATCAATGCTGCTGTCGTCGATATGCATACGCTCAAGCCAATCGATGGTGAATTAATCGATAGTCTCGTCGCACAATGTGGTGCTCTTGTGACGGCTGAAGACCACAATGTCATCGGCGGACTTGGCAGTGCTGTAGCAGAACACATCGTTGCCAATTCTTTTGCACCACTCGAAATGGTGGGTGTGCCCGACCGATTCGGTGAATCTGGCCAAGCAGATGAAATGCTCGAAGTGATGGGGATATCTGCTCCATACATAGCAAATGCAGCTAAAGAAGCAATCGCACGAAAGTAATTCAACTGATAAATACTTTATTTGAGTTACCTGTGAGCGAATCATGGCCTCGAGTGATACCCTAGAAGATACAATTCATCTTATTGATACATTTACCAAAGAACGTGATTGGGAACAGTTTCACAGTGTGAAAAACCTCATGTCGTCAGTATCCATCGAAGCGAGTGAATTGAATGAAACCATACAGTGGGATAATCCAACGCCTGAGCAAGTGAAAAAAAATCCAGAACTCATGACTGCAATCAGTGATGAATTAGCAGATGTCATGGTCTATTGTTTGCGATTATGTTCTGTTCTCGGACTTGAACCAATAGAAGTGATGAATAAAAAAATCGTCAAAAACCGGTTGAAATATCCTGTTTCAAAGAGCAAAGGAAGTTCTGAAAAATATACTTCGTATGAAATTTGAGCGAATGTTTCAAGCAAATACTTGAAAGAGTGCCTTCAACAACATTGCCACATGGAGTTCTTCCTTGACACAGCAGATGTAGACGAAATACGAGAAATCGCCGCTTGGGGAATCCTTGATGGTGTGACGACAAACCCCTCATTGATCAAGAAAAGCGGACGTGATTTCAAGCAAGTTGTTGCCGAAATTGCCTCGATTTGTGATGGCCCGATCTCTGCAGAAGTGACAGCAATGGATACTGCGGGAATGATTGAGCAAGGACGAGCACTCAAAGCAGAATTGCCTGATAACGTCATCATCAAGATACCGTGCACACCAGAAGGACTTGCTGCTACCAAAGTGTTGACACAAGATGGGATTAAAACCAATGTCACCCTCATTTTTTCTGCTGCTCAAGCATTAATGGCTGCAAAATCTGGTGCTACCTATGTTTCTCCATTCATTGGACGTATTGATGACACTGGACACGATGGGATGAATCTTATCGCTGAGATTATGGAAACTTGGGCCAACTATCCATACATCACGACCAAAGTATTGGCAGCATCAATTCGCCATCCAACGCATGTTTTGCAATGCATTCAGTTAGGCGCCCATACCGCAACTATGCCGGCCAAAACCTTCCGTCAATTGATGAAGCACCCGCTTACTGACCGCGGTCTTGAAGGTTTCATGAAGGATTGGGCTGAAGTCGAAAAAGCCGGAAATGCTTGAACCAATGCATTTCGCGCTTAAGGAGGCTTCTTGAAGGAAGGCTTCACCCGCTTACTTACGGGAGCCGGCATAATGTCATCCAATAGAGAAATGCTGAATCGACTTTTGTCGGGTGATTTTTCTCCAGAAGAAATTGCTGATGACCCTATTTTAGTCAGTCTGGCTGAGCGTGTTTACGGGATTAAAATCGATCCAGTCATCACATCAAAGCCCAGAGATTTTGTAGCCCACACCGGTGCAACCGAGGTTACTGAGGTGGCACCACCAACGGATATGTTGATTGAAGTGATTGGCGAGATCGCTCCAGCATTACCAGTTGGGGGAATGGAGTTACCTGAACTTGCTCCACCCGTGGTTGCTGAAAAGAAGAAATCTGGAATCGTGCAGAAAATGGCCTTTGCAGGTTTTGGTTTTGTCATACTCAATTTATTTGGAATTTGGTCCTACGTGGCCGGTAGTTTCTGTCAAAGCGGAGATTTATGCCCTGCAGATGGATATACTCGTCTTAACTTGATGGAGATTTACAAACTTAATACGGGATACGGCTGGTCTGAACCTGTTCAGACTGGAGCCTATGGTATTCCAGACCTCGTTGCTGTTGTCGTTCTTGGTATCGCCATATTGTCAATGCGTAGAAAGTGATCGTGTTGGCGATGTTCATCGACATGAATACTGAACTCGTTGCATACTTGGGAATGGTATTGATTCTCGTTGCTTTCTTTTTAGAAACTCGAAACGTAATTGAAAGTAAGTCTCCGCTCTATCTTGTGCTTATGGCGGTCGGTTCTGGACTTCTCGCAATTCGTGCTTATTTGATTGATGAATGGGCCTTTTTTATTCTGGAAATCGCGTGGTTTCTCACCGCAGTCGTTGGATTGCTTTACCTCAATCGTATTGCTCAATGACAGCAATGAACCAATAAGAATTGAGTTTATGCGGACAATTCAAGCGTCATCTTGATGAGAGAGTGTTGACCGAAGTGCATTCATGAGCCAAGGACCAGGCAAGGCCAAGCGCGGCATTCCATCTAAGGCTGACAATTTCAATGAATGGTATCCGTTCATGGTCGAGGCTGCGGAATTAGTCGACAAACGGTATCCGATCAAGGGCATGGATGTATGGCGCCCCTATGGTTGGAAAACCATGAAACTTATCGACGCACTCACGCATGCAGAGATGGAGCGAACAGACCATGAAGAAGTGAATTTCCCACTACTTATTCCAGAAAATCTCTTAGAAAAAGAAAATGCTCTGGTTGCTCGATTAAAGCGAGCGCGTGAAGAAGGTGTCGACCCTGATGATTTGCGTGATGAAGATGAAGAAGGTGGATTCAAGAAAGAAGTCTATTGGGTTAAGCATGCAGGGGAAAATGAATTGGATATTCCGATGTTTCTACGCCCCACTTCTGAAACAGCCATGTACACAATGTTCCCATTATGGATTCGATCGCACAAAGACTTACCACTCAAAGTCTACCAAATGGTCAACACATTCCGATATGAAACAAAGCAAACTCGTTCATTCATTCGTGTGAGAGAGATTCATTTCTTTGAAGCTCACACCGCACACGCAGATGAAGAGGATGCGTCTCGACAAATCGCTCAAGACCTTGAGATTGTGGATAATCTCATGCACGACTTGTGCCTCCCAATTATCAAAGCAAAGCGACCAGTCTGGGATACATTTCCTGGGGCATGGTACACTATCGGTATTGATGCTGTAATGCCGAATGGAAGAACCTTACAAGTTGCTTCATGCCACCATTATCGTGACCAGTGGGCCAAAGCATTCGACCTCTCCTATGAGAATCTCGAAGCAAAGCAAGAATTTTGTCACCAGACAACCTATGGAATGTCAGAACGATTACTTGGGGCAGTTGTTGGTATGCACGGCGATGAAAACGGATTGATTATGCCACCTGCAGTTGCGCCATTCCAAGTGGTCATCTGCCCAATGATTCGAAAGAACTCGGATGTCGACACCGTTGCAGTTGCACAAGAGATGGCAGCCACGCTCAAGAAGCACGGACTTCGAGTGAAAGTTGATTCACGAGATATCCATGCTGGTCAGAAGTATTACGATTGGGAAATCAAGGGTGTTCCACTGCGACTTGATGTCGGTCCTCGAGACATTGCTCAAGGAACTGCATTCGCAGCGCGCCGTACTGGAGGAAAGGAACCGATTCCTATGGATGATTTACCAAATGCCTGTCATGCCATTTTAGATGAAATTGCATCAGAATTACGCAAGCGTTCTTCTGCTCACATGCAAGACGTCATACAACCCCTCCCTGCCTTTGAAGAAAATGACGGAAATTGGGTCATGCAAGGTGAAATTGAAGACGGTAAAATCTATCAAATTCCATTCGATGGAACTGACGCACATGCAGAAGCGATTGAACGTGCGACTGGAATGACATTCCTCGGCGATTCAACTGAAGATTTTGAAGAAGAAGTTCCATGTCACATGAGTGGTAAAATGACCAAGCGCCGTGTGATTCTCGCCAAAACCTATTGATCGAAGATTCACGTAAATCGCTGGGCTAAGGTTAAGTGACCATTCATAAATTGCGAATTGGCCTATGTCTAAATCTACTGTTGAGAAGACTTTCTCACAAGCGAAGGAAATGGGTTTGGAACTGAGTGCTGACGGAAAATCTTGGGTTGTATTGAAAGTCTCAAATTATTCACTTTCCGCAAGTCCTAAGTCGAGGTTGAATTTTCGTTCTAACTCTGAAACCCTTTCAGAAGAGATGCCAAGCGTTTTGGCTTGTATTTTCAGCATCTTTCGCTCATCGTCGGTTATGATCAAATCTTCCATTGCCACATTATATGCTTCAATGTATGCATCTTCTTTACTCATATCCAAAACCTCGGATTCTGTAATCTGTGCCTGAATTTTGAATTCATCGTATTGAATAACGCCATCATCATTCAAGTCTATTTCTTTGAACAATTTTGAACGTGACTCTGGAGGCAATTTTAACACCTCCGGAGCTGCTGAAAACTCTTCTGGAGAAATGAGATTGTCGTTGTTGGTGTCCATTGATTCAAAGGCTTTTTTGATTTCTCTTTCGTCGATTGGTGCTTCACCAGTAGTGGCAAAAACGCTCATCATATTTATTCCACTTTTACCATACCTTTTGGCCAAGTCGGTATTACCTTCGCCAAGTCTTTGTAATTCATCATACCAGTGTTCAAGATAGTTCTTTCTATCCACGTCTATTCCATAGGCAGTCGCCTGCAAATTTAGCATTGAACGTTCATTCACGGTGATTCTGCTGTCCTTCATCGCAAGCGAATACATCTCAAGATAACCTAACTCTTCTTGAGTATGAGATTCGGGGATGAGCTTTGTTGAGAATACCCCTAGTGTTGATAAAATTGGTTTTCTCATCAAGATAAAAGTCAATCCAATGAATACACCTCCGATCCAACCCTGATTAAACACTGATTCCATAAGTTCAGTGCTCATTAAAAAGAGAACTGCACCTGAACCTGCAAAAATTGTCGTCGTGAATGTTTTTCGAAGACGTTCATCGATTCCGAACATATCGTTTTTGATAACTGCATAAGTGAAGATAATTCCCTCAAACAAAGCGGCCAAAACTACTGCAGTGGGCATCAATGGTGGTAGGATGTACAATGCTTTCGTTATCTCAATATTTGGATTAAATGGATTGATTTCGAGGGTAGGAGGTCCGCCAATAATTGAAATCATCGAAAATAGAATCAATGTTGTTGTGATTTGTAAAACGGTCTTGCCGATAAACCCTAATCGAACTGCCTTGACTTCACCGAGCAAGTTTGAATCTTTGGCATTGAGAATTCTGTTCTTTGAACGTGAAAGGGCGACAGTTGCAACAACAGCGCCGAGTAGTGGGACGAAGAGCAATACTTGGCTTAGTGGCCCTATGACTACATTTGTAAATGTCATAGGATAAATTGATTCAAATTCTTCAGAGCATCCCGGCACGAATGGTAACGGTTCACCAGAGTATGTAGTACCCTGGCCTGGTCCAACGCTTTCGCAATAAATCCAACTGATGTCACCAATTGCAACATTGGTTCCCCCCAAAAAGTGACTCGCTATAAGAATAACACTCAAGCAGAAAACAGGAAGGACGTACAATCCATGTAATTTAAAAAATCCAGATATTTGCTTCGCCCATTTTTTCTCACTGTAGAACGTTGCTGCAACCATGTAGAGTATGAAAAGTTGGAGTGACATGGTATAGTATGCAACACGGGCAGGTTTCAAGAAATTGAGGGCTTCTTCAGGCCATGCATACAACCAAAACAGCATGGCAGTGAAACATCGAATTGCTTCAGTAACAAGCATGAGAGCCATAAAACGATTCT
>MDTC01239676.1_pt1 | contig 19926 bp, 20 predicted proteins | sample 811181 | NCBI WGS metagenome assembly MDTC01 (sample SAMN05326644, study PRJNA326480) | marine metagenome | isolation source: seawater | place: Pacific Ocean: North | collected 2011 | reverse complement strand
GGGTCGGTCTCCAGTCCCCAGTCTCCAGCTTCGGCCGGCCAGGGAGCGGTCGGGCCGCATGGAGTCGGCCGCAATCCCGACGATTCTGGTATTCGAAAGGTCTCTTGGACGGAGTGGCTTCGGTCCGGGACTGCACCAGAGTCGAACGGGGTGGATCCGCCGCCGTAGGACTGGAGACTGGAGACCGCCCCGCCACTCCCCTGCCCGAAGCGACGCGACCTCCTCTCGCGGAAAGCCCCGCCACTCCCCTGCCCGAAGCCACGCGACCTGCTCTCTACGATCCCGCCCCAACCCCAACTACCACCGAAACGACTTCCCCCAGCTCTCCTTCGCCGCCGCGACGATCTCCGCCACCTCGTCCTCCGGCACCGCGTAGCCATCCCCCACCTCGAAGGGGTTGAAGTGGAACGCGTAGATCCGCGAGGCCAGCTGGTGAAACGGCAGCGAGCTCTCCCCTTCCCGCTCGCCGTGCCCCGTGACCGACGGGCGCACCCCGTGGCCCCAGTCCTGCCGGCCCTCGTTGTTGGGGTTGTAGAAGTACGCGCGCAGCTCACCGTCGGGATCGCTGGCCACGCGCTGCAAGCTGATCGCGTGCGCCCCCAGCCAGTCGCCATGGCTGTTGGTGACGCACAGCCCCAGGGGGTTGGGGTACATCAGGCGATTGCCGTCGTTGTACGCCGGGTGATGGGTGGCGTAGAACCTCCGGTAGAAGTCGTCTGGCGCACTGACCGTGGTCTGGGCGACGTCGATGAAGATCGACGCGAACCCGCGCGCTATCCAGCGGCCGTACAGGGCGGGGTTGACCCACTTGTGGCCGTCCTCGCCGCGCAGGGCGACCCGGCGCATCATCTCGTCGTAGAGCCGGTCGAGGTGGGGCACGAGCACCAGGGACAGCGGATCGAGATCGGGATCGAGACGGCGGGCCAGGCCACCGCCCAGCTCGTGGCTGCGCAGGGTGACGCCCTCGAAGTCGACCGCCACCTGTCCGTCCCGGGCGGCGCTGATCACGACGCCCAACAGATAGCCGGGAGCGTGCTGGGCCCACAGGGAGATGCCCCGCGCCGCCTGGCAGGTGGGGTTGTGCCCCTGGCCGATCCCGAGGGGCTGACCGAGGACCGCGAGGCAGCCCGCGGCGAGCATGGCGTTGGCGGTGAGCCCGTCTCGGCGCTGCTTGCGCGAGAGCAGGAGCCGGCGCACCTCCCGATCGAGGTCCATCTCGATGATGCGCGTGATGCCGTGGCGGATCTCCCGCCGGGACAGGAGCCCTCGGTCGATCAGGCGGCCGAGGCCGTAGATCGCCTGGGACGTGCTGGGCAGGATGGCCACCTTCACCAGGGTGCGGGCGAAGGGCAGGTGCTGCTCGAGCTCGGCGGCGCCGACCGGGGTCAGGGCCAGGGCGCGGGCCGCGAGCCGGGCGTGGTCGCGCACCAGGAAGCGCAGGAGCACGGCGTGGTGGTCGGACACGAGGCCGGTGTCGCGCATGGCCGCGCCGCAGTGCTCGGCCTCGACGGCGAGCTCCTCCTCGGTCAGCTCGCGGATCCGGGCGCGATAGTCCCGGACGGAAGCGCACTCCCGGGCAACCGGGCTCGGGCCGTCCACCGCGTGGGCGAACCGCTCCAGCCGCGCATCGACCGGAGCATCGGGACCTTCCTTGGGGATCCGCGCCGCCATGGCGATCATGCGCCGCACCCGATCGGTCATGATCGGGCGCTGGGCACTCACGGCGACGATCTCGGCCAGGACCTCGCGGCGCAGGTTGGACAGGCCGATCTCGCGGGCGATCAGCGCGAAGAGCGCTTCGTGACTCGCCCGGTGGGGACCGCCGCTGATCCGTTCCTGCTCGGTGCCGCCAGGGAAGAGGAAGCGCAGGTTGAGCGCCATCACCTCCTCGAGGAAGCGCCGGGCCTCGGCGGCGGTCTGGCGGGGGTTCTCGGCACGCCCGGTGGCGATCGCGAGGACCCGGAGCTCGGAGAGGGTCTCGACCACCGGATAGACCCCGGTGCCGACCAGTCCGCCCTCGACGAGGGGGGGCTGCAGCCGGGAGGGATCGACCCACGGACCGCCGTCGAACACGCCCGCCTCGTCGAAGCGATCGGCGCGGGCGTACAGGGCGTCGAGCCCGCCGGTGGTGCCCATCAGGGCCTCGGCCAGCTGGAACACCTGGGTCTGGTGGCGGCTGCGGGCGAACGCGGCCGAGGACTGCACGGCATCGAGCGCCGCGTCGAGCTTCTCGCCCAGGCGCTCCACCGCGCTCACGGGCGCGGCCGGATCCGAAGGGGGATCCGGCCGCGGGACTGTGTCGACATCGCTCATGCGCCGGCACCGTCCTCGACACCATCCGCCAGCATGCGCTTGCGGGCGGCAGAGTCCGAGTAGAGCACCTCGTCCTCGTCCTCGTCCTCTGCGAGCTCCGCGGCGGCGGGCGCCTGTTCGGGCCCGTCATAGAAGTCGACGTTGCGGTCGTAGTGCTCGAGCAGCCCGCGCATGACCTCGGGATCGGGGCCCTCGAAGAAGACCGTGCCGTAGTGATCGCCGAAGGCGACCCGATCGGCGACCTTGGGGTCGATCGGCATGAAGAGGTTGTGGCTCTCGTAGTACTCGTGCTGGACGAGCTCGTCGGGCACGGCGACCTTGGAGACGACCTTGCGCTTGGGGTAGACCATCACGCAGCCAGCGTAGGTCTTGGGCTGGGAGATGTCGGGGAAGAACGCCTCGATCTCCTCCTCCGTGGTCGCGGGATCGGAGCACATCACGAAGGCCGCGAAGGGATCGAAGCCCCAGGCGCGCTGGATGAGCTCGAAGATGTGGCCACCAGGCACGCGCGCGGCGACCTCGCCGAAGCTCACCTCGTCGTCTTCGGTGATGAAGAACTCGGGGTGGATCATGCCGTACTCGATGTCGAACGCCTTGATCAGCGCCTCGACCGCCTTGCGGATCACCGGACGGCGCGCCTCGAGGCGCTCGGACGCGGGCACGAAGTTGGTGTGCCCGAGCCGGATGTACTCGGTGATGTTGAGGAAGCGGACCCGGCCGTCGTGCACGAAGACCTCGCAGGAGAACTCCTGCCCGGCCAGGTGGGTCTCGATGAGGCACGGGAACTCGTCTTCCCGGACCTGGTCGACATCGTCGAGGGAGCGCAGGACCCGGTGGCCCTTGGCGCCCGCCGCATCGAGCGGCTTCATGTGGATCATCGGCGGCTCGTCGTGGTCCATGGTCGTGAGCGCCTTGCGGACCCGACCCAGGAAGCGGGTGACGTCCTGCCGATCCTCGGCCTCTTCGAACAGGCCGATGCGGATGCCGGCGATCTGCGCGCGGCGCTTCATCATGGCCTTGTCACGGAAGAGCAGGTAGCGACCGAACACGCGTGGATCGTCGCGGAAGCGGGCGTTGAGCGCGCCGGCCCACTCGACGGTCTCCTCGAAGAGCGGCACCGCGAGGTGTACGTCGTGGGCCTTCAGCTGCTCGTAGAGCTCGTGGGAGACCTCGTTGTGGCGGGAAAAGTCCCACTCCACCCAGGTGATTCCGTGGGGGTCCAGCGAGGCGCCGAAGCCGGGGGGCACGACGGCTACAAAGGGGCGATCCTGGGCGTTCATGGCCTCCATCGCGGGGATGGAGTAGCCGAGCAGCGCGACGGTCGAGACATCGGTTCGGAGGGTGCCCATCAGGACACCTCCATGGCGTCCATGTCTGCGTCGGGGGCGTCACCCACGACCTCGAAGGCGTAGCGGTACAGCTCGAAGCCCTCCTCGTAGTAGGGCTTCAGGCAGCCGTCCTGCCAGCAGAGGATGGCGTCCTTGTCGGTCTCGATGCACTCGAAACCGAACTTCTCGTACGCCCGGGTGGCCCAGGTGGCCTCGGGGTGGGCGATGAGCACCATGCCGCGCAGGCCCATCCGGCGGACCAGGGACTCGGCGAAGGTCATCAGGGTGTGGCCGTAGCCCTTCCCGACGTGGGCGACGTCCAGGTAGATGTAGCCGAGGTAGGCGTAGTCGCCGAAGACCTGCAGGCTGATGGTGCCCACGGGCTCGCCGTCGGCGTGGCCGATGTAGAAGTCACGGAGGGAGAAGTTCTTCTCCTCCCAGGCCTCGTCGACCTCGTGCTCGCCCATGTCGGACGCGTCGACGAACTCGGCGTACCAGCTGGCCGACGAGCGCACGAAGTCCGCAATCTGGCGCATGTCGCTGCGGCGGGCGCGGCGGATGGCCAGGTCGGGCACGTCACGCATGCGGCGGCGACGCTGCTGTTCGAGCTGAAGATTTTCTTGGGTGATACTCATGGATCCTCGATTTACGTGGTGTATTCGGCGTTGATCTCGACGTAGCGATGAGTCAGGTCGGTGGTGAGCATCCGGGCGCTGCCCTCGCCGCGGCCGAGATCGATGCGGGCGTGGACGCGGGATGCGCGGAAGCGTCGGCCGAGCTCGGTGGCGTCGACCGTGTCCAGGGGGGCGCCGTCGCGGAAGACGGGCAGCCCCGCGATGTGCAGGGTGAGGCTGGCGACGTCGACCGCGACGCCTGCGTTGCCGGCAGCGGCCAGGATGCGACCCCAGTTGGGATCGCCTCCCGCAAGTGCGGTCTTCACCAGCGAGGACGTCGCGACGCTCTGGGCGACCCTGCGGGCATCCTCGGTCGAGTCCGCGCCTTGCACGCGGATCTCCATCACCCGGGTCTTGCCCTCGCCGTCCTCGATGATCTGCTCGGCGAGCCGGCGGGCGACCTCGGTCACCGCGACCTCGAGACGGCGCAGGGCGGCCTCGTCGAGGGGGGTCACCCCGCCCGCGGGGGGCTCGGCGAGGAGGATCACGGCGTCGTTGGTGCTGGTGTCGCCGTCGACGGTGATCTCGTGGAAGCTGCGGTCGACCGCGCGGCGCAGCAGGCGGCGCAGGGTCTGCGTGTCCACTGGAGCGTCCGTCGCGAGCACGGCGAGCATGGTCGCCATGTTGGGGTGGATCATGCCCGACCCCTTGGCGACACCGCCCACGGTGACGGTCCGATCGCCGAGATCCAGCCGCACGGCGGCGCCCTTCTCACGGGTATCGGTCGTCAGCATGGCACGGCGAACGTGCGCTTCGGCGGACTCGGAGTCGTCTTCGAGCGCGAGGTCGCGGATGCCGGTCAGCACCTTGTCGATGGGCAGCGGCACGCCGATGACGCCGGTCGACAGCACCAGCACCGGGCCGCCCACGCGCTCGTCTGCGGCCTGGGCCATGCTCCACGCGTCGGCCGCACCCTTCGGTCCGGTCAGCGCGTTGGCGTTGCCGCTGTTGATGATCACGCCGCGGACGGTGTCGCTCTCGGAGAGCAGGCGCCGGCAGAGGTGCACCGGGGCGGCCGCGGTGGCGCAGGTGGTGAAGACGCCGGCCGCGGTGCGCGGGCTCTCGGCGACGATCAGCGCCAGGTCGGGGTCGCCGGAGGGCTTGACCCCAGTCTGGTGCGAACCACCGCGCAGGCCAGGCACTCGGAACAGGCCACCATCGAGGGGGGTGAGTTCGGTGTCGTCGACGATCATCGGGCCTCGGGGGCAGGCGCGTTCGGCCGGGCGACCATGCCGACGCGGGCCTGGTCGGTCGGGTGCTGGGCGAGGGTCCGGCTGGCCCGCACCCAGGTCGCGGGGGTCTCGTTGAAGCCGAGCCGGGCGAAGAAGGACGGCTTCTTGGTGACGCACACCGGCGTCAGGCCGCGGCGGGCAGCCTCGGCCTGCAGGGCGCGGACGAGGCTTGACGCGACACCCAGGCCACGGTGGGACTCCGCGACCACGAGGCCGCGGATCTCGGCGAGCGGTGCGCGCGGATCGGTGCGCTGCAGGCTGGCGGCGCCGACCAGGTCCCCGTCGTCCTCGGCGACCAGGTAGGCGGCCCAGGTCCAGGGCAGCTGCCACACCGTCTCCGGCAGGCAGTCGGGCACGGCGTCCGCGAGCAGGTCGACCAGCGCGGGCAGGTCTTCCAGGCGCGCTGGGCGGATCAGCGGATCTCGAGACGATGTCGTTTGGGAGCGGATCATCTGGCGTCCTCCAGGGTGGCGGGCGTCGGGTGGTCTCACAGGTCGTCGAGGGCGCGGGTCAGGCGCACCACGGCCTCGTCGAGGTCGGTCAGCGGCACGTCCAGCGGCGGCAGCAGTCGCACGACGTCGTCAGCGGCGGGCACGACCAGCAGGTGGTGCTCCAAGGCGGCGCGCACGATGTCGCGGGCCGGGCGATCGAACTTCACGCCCAGCAGCAGGCCGCGGCCGCGAACCTCGCGGATCCGGTCCTGCATCGCCTGCACCAGGCGGCGGCGCAGGTGGGCCTCGCGGACGCGCACACCCTCGAGGAGCTCGGGGTCGGAGAGGCGCTCGAGCACGGCGAGGGCGACGGCCGAGACGACAGGTCCACCGCCGAAGGTCGAGCCGTGGCAGCTCGGCGTCACGTGCGGGGCGACCGCGGGACCCAGCAGGATGGCACCCATGGGCAGGCCGCCGGCGAGGGGCTTGGCCAGGGTCATCACGTCGGGGGTGATCCCGGACGGCTCGTGAGCCCACAGGGTTCCGGTCCGGCCCAGGCCGCACTGGATCTCGTCGAAGATCAAGAGCGCGCCGACGCCGTCGCAGCGGGCACGCAGGGCGGCGAGCCACTCGCTCGAGGCCGGGCGCACGCCCCCCTCCCCCTGCACCGGCTCGACGATGACCGCACAGACGTCCTCGTCGATGATCTCGAGCGCGTCGAGGTCGTCGAAGGGCGCGCGGCGGAAGCCCGGGGTGAGGGGCTCGAACGGCTCCTTGATCGACGGCTTGTCGGTGGCGGCGAGCGCGCCCAGGGTCCGGCCGTGGAAGCTGTGGCCGAAGTAGACGACGTCGCCCCGACCGGGTCGGGCGAGCCGGCAGAACTTGATCGCCCCCTCGACCGCCTCGGCGCCCGAGTTGCAGAAGAAGACCTGCTCGGCGAAGGAGCGGTCGGTCAGCGCCCGGGCCAGGCGGATGGGTGCTGCCGTGTGAAACAGGTTCGACGTGTGCAGCAGGCCGTCGGCCGCCTCGTGCAGGGCGTCGCGCACGGTGGCGTTGCCGTGGCCGAGGCTGGTGACGGCGATCCCGGTGGTCAGGTCCAGGTAGCGGTCGCCGCCTTGGCTCCGCAGCCAGCAGCCGTCGCCGTCCTCGAACACGACCGGGGGTCGGGTGTAGGTGGGTGCGATCACGCGATCGGCGGTGCGCACCAGGTCGGGTTGTCGGGGAGAGGCGGCGTTCATGCGACCACCTCGGTCCCACCGCCGTCGGTCAGGCTCTCCAGGCTGCCGACGCGCACCCGGGGCACGCCCCCGTCGAGCGCGGCGAGGGCCGCCTCCATCTTGGGCAGCATGCCGCCGTCCACGATCTCGAGGGTGATGAGCCGCTGCACGTCGTCGCTGTTGAGCGTGGGCGCGGGGCCGTCCTCGGTGTGCACGGCGTCGACGTCGGTGACGAACTCGAACTCCTCGACGCCCAGGGCGACCGCGACCGCCTGGGCGACCGTGTCCGCGTTGACGTTGAGCAGCCCGCCGTCGGGCGCCTGGCAGACCGGGGCCAGCACGACCACGTCGTGCAGCTCCAGCAGGTCCTCCAGCACGATCTCGTCGACCTGGGGGGCGTCGCCGACCCGGCCCAACTCGCCGGTGCCGTAGAACGGAGCGCGCAGCAGGGCACCGTCGGCGCCGCACACGCCGAGCGTGTTGAGTCCGTTGTGGTTGAAGTGAGCGACGATCCGCTTGTTGACGAGACCGCAGAGCACCATGCTCACGACGGCCATGTCGTCGCGGGAGGTGGCGCGAAGCCCGTCCACCTTGCGCTGGTCCAGGCCCAGCCGACGCTGCAGAGCGCCGATCTGCTTGCCTCCGCCGTGCACCACGACGACCGAGCCGTGCTCGGTCAGCTCGCGCACGCGGGACAGGAGTCCGTCGAGGAAGCGGGGGTCATCGAGGTGGGCGCCGCCCACCTTCAGCAGGCTGGTGGTCATGGGGAGTCACTCCGTGCGAGCACGCCCGGCACCAGGCCCAGGGTCTCGGGCAGGCCGAGCATGCGGTTTGCGTTCTGGATGGCCTGGGCGGCAGCGCCCTTGCCCAGGTTGTCGATCGTCGAGGTCACGACGACGTGGTCGGTGCCGGCGACGTCGGACACGCCGAGCTGGGCCCGGGGGGTCCGGGCGACCGCGCGGATGCGGGCGGGCTGGTCGCGCACCTCGATGAGGGGCTCGCCGGCGTAGGTCTCGCGCAGGGCGTCGAGCACGTCGGCAGCCGAGTGGCCGGGGGTGCGCACGACCATGGTCGCGAGCATGCCGCGCTCGATGGGCACCACGTGGGGGTTGAAGATCACCGTGGGCGCGGGCTTTCCATCCGGGGCGACGCGCTGCAGGGTCTGGGCGATCTCGACCCGGTGGCGGTGGGCGGCGCCCAGCTTGTAGGGGCGCACGTCGTCGACGACGGACACGAACAACGTGCCCGTCTTCGGCGAGCGACCGGCTCCGGACACGCCCGACTTGGCGTCGATGATCACGGGACCGTCGACCATGTCGCGGGCGACCAGCGGGGCGAGACCGAGGGCGGCGCAGGTGGGGTAGCAGCCCGGGTTGGCGACCAGGCGGGCCCGGTCGACCTCGCGGCGGGTGAGCTCGGTGAGGCCGTACACGGCACGCTCGGCGACCGCGGGGTCGCGGGGGCTGCCGTAGACCGAGGTGTGCAGGCCGGCGTCGCGCAGGCGGTAGTCGCCGGACAGGTCGACGACCCGCGGGCCCGCCGCCAGCACGTCCTTCACGATCGGGGCGGACGCGCCGTGGGGCAGGCAGGTGAAGACCAGCTCCACGCTGCCGAGGTCCGCATCGTCCGGGTGCACGAGGGGCACGTCGGGGCAGGCCGGGTCGAGGTCGCACAGCGAGCGCCCCGCGGCCGACCGGGAGGTGGCGAAGCGCAGCTCCAGGTCGGGGTGGTCCTCGACCAGCCGGGTGAGCTCGGCGCCGCTGGTTCCGCTGGCGCCGAGGATCCCGACCGGGATCGCACGACGAGAGATGGGTTGGTTCATGGGTGATGTCTCCTCACCACCCGTTCAACGCAACCCCCGTGCCAGGCCGAAACTCCAGGGCTGAGCGAAGAACGGGACACAGATGTCCCATGCCTGCGGGACACGGTTGTCCCATCTGCCAAAACGGGCCATACGTGTCCCATGGCTGCCGAGACCCCTCCCCTGGTGCTCCGTCTCGGCGCCGAGCCCCTGCACGCGGAGCTGGATGCCCGCGGACTCGACGTGCACGTGGTCGGCGCCGTCTCCGAGCTGATCCGCCCCGACGACACCCTGGCTCCCCGAGCCATCGTGCTCGGCCCCCCCGCCGACGACGGCCTCGACTGGCAGGGCGTGATCCCCCGCATCCGCGCGTCCTGGCCCCTGGTCGACGTCGTGCTGTGGAACCCCCGCGCCACTCCCGAGGTCGTGCGCGACGCCCTGCACGCCGGGGTGCGCGACGTCGTGCTCGATCGCTCGCCTCAGCGCGCCTGCGACGTCTTGGTCGAGATCATCGAACGCCAGCAGCTCCTGCCCCGCACCCAGTCCGAGGCGGCCCCCACCACGGACGAGGGCTTCGAGGGCATGATCGCCCGCAGCCGCGCCATGTTCGACCTGTTCGAGACGGCGGCCCAGGTCGCCCAGAGCAGTGCCGCGGTGTTGATCCTCGGCGAGACCGGTACCGGCAAGGAGCTGCTCGCAAGGGCGATCCACAAGCGCAGCCGGCGCGACGGCCGCTTCGTCGCCCTGAACTGCGCCGCGGTGCCCGAGACCCTCATCGACAGCGAGCTGTTCGGCCATGTCGAGGGCGCGTTCACCGGCGCCACCCAGCCCAAGCCCGGCCTGTTCCGCCACGCCGAGGGGGGCACCCTCTTGCTGGACGAGGCCGGAAACGTCCCCTTGCCCGTGCAGTATCGCCTGCTCCGCGTGCTCCAGGAGGGCGCGGTGCGGCCGGTGGGCGGAGCGGCAGAGATCCCGGTCGACGTGCGGGTCATCGCCGCGACCTCGGCGTCCCTGGAAGAGGACGTGCGCGCCGGTCGCTTCCGCGAGGACCTCTTCTACCGCCTCGACGTCATCCGCCTGGTCATCCCCCCGCTCCGGGAGCGCCCGGACGACATCATCTTCCTCTTCGCCCACTTCGCCCGGCGCTTCGCCGACGCCTACCGCATCCCCCGCCCCACGGTCACCGACGGCTTTCTCGACGCGCTCGTCTCCCACGCCTGGCCCGGCAACGTACGCCAGCTGGAGAACTTCACCGAGCGCCTCGTGCTGACCGAGGCCGACACGATGGTCGACTCCGATCGCTTCCACGATCTGGTCGCCTTCCGCTCCCGCGGCTCGGGCGGCAGATCGACCCCGGCGAGCCCGGTCCTGCGCGACGGCCCCGGACGGCCGGAGCTGCCCCTCGACAAGCCGCTCGAGGACGCGCTCCAGCCCCACATCGAGGCCCTGGAGCGCGCCTACCTGGAGGGCGTGCTCACCCGCACGAGCGGGCGCGTGAGCGAGGCCGCCGAGCAGGCCGGGATCTCCCGCCGCACCCTGAGCCGCATGCTCAAGCGGCTGCAGATCGACAAGATGGACTTCAGGGAGCGCCGCTGAAGCTCAAGGTGAAGCGCAGGGTCTCCTCGTTCCTGAGCGCGCCGAGAGCGGCGGTGAACGGCTTCATGCCGAAGTCGGCGTGGGCGGCGGTGAGCGAGCCCCGCGCCGAGAAGCTGGACGGCTCCGCGGCGATGCTCATGGGCAGGCGCACCTTCTTCCCCCGACCGGCCACGGTGAGCACGCCGCTGACGTCGACCTTGTCCCCGCGAGCGGCACACCCGGTGCTGCGGAAGGTGAGGTCGGGGTGGCTCGCCGCGTTCAGCTGGGACTTTCCGAGCGCGTTCTCGAGGATCTTCTCCTTGTCCTTCTCCGGCGTCTCCCCCTCGAGGTTGGCCGCAGCGCGCGATCCGGGGGGATCGACGACCAGCGAGCGGGCGGGCACGGTCACCGAGATGCGGCAGGCGGCAGGGTCGTCGGGATCCCAGGTGACGGTGCCGGTGAAGTTGCGGGCGACCAGCACGTGGTCGTGCCCGGCGACAAGCGCGCTGCGGTCGTAGCGGACGAGCACGGACAGGTACGAGCCGGAGGGGGTCAGGGTGTAGGTGACGGGGGGCCGGTCGGCGGGCTCGGGCTCGGGCTCGGGCTCGGGCTTGGGCTCGACAACGGTCTCGGGCTCGGGCTCGACAACGGTCTCGGGCTCGGGCTCGGGCTCGGACTCGATGACGGTCTTGGTCTCGACGACGGTCTCGGTCTCGGTCTCGATGACGACCTGGTGCTCGGGCCGGGGCGAGGGGTCCGTGGTGGAGGCGGGGGTGGGCTCGGTCTCGGGCTCGGTCTCGGTCTCGGTCTCGGCCTCGGGCTCGGGCTCGGGCTGGGCGGGCACGAGCTCCGTCCCTGGGTCCTGGGGGTTCTCACCCATGCTGTCCGCAGCTTCGGCAGTGGGCTCAGGCTCGACGATCTCGTTCTTGCCGGGGTCGATCGGGGCCGGGGGGCTGGACGGGCCGCAGCCGACCAGCAGCGCGAGGACCAGGATCCGGGGATGTCGCATGTGCCTCCTCACACGGAAGACGCCGCGGCGGCTGTGTGGATTCACTCGTACTTTCGCGGCGTAGACACTGCTATAGTCGCGACATGACCGCACGCCCGCCCCGACTGACGCTGTTCGTGCTCGCCGGCCTCGTCGGCTGTGCCGCGCCGGACTTCGACGGTCAGTGGGTCGGCGAGTGCGACGCCGAGGTGGACCTGCGGGTGTCGGTCGTGGCGCAGGACGGCGAGGAGACCAGCCTGAACGCCGCCCAGGTGACCGTGCACAGCCCCGATCACCCGGACACCGCCCTCTTCCTGCAGTGCAGCGACGCCGTGCAGGACGGGTGGGACGTGCGCATCACCGGGTGCAGCGGCAGCTGGGAAGGCACGAACGAGGCGCACGATCTGGTGCTGGACGGCACCCTCGACGACGACGGGCTGGTGCCCCGCCTGCTCGGCGACTGCAGCGCCGACGGAGACAGCGGCGCGCTCGAGCTGTGGTGGATCCCATGAAGAAGCTGCTCCTCCCCCTGCTCCTCACGTGGGCCGCCGGCTGCGAGGACAACGAGCACCCCTTTGGCGACAGCTGGGCCACCAGCTGCACCGCGGAGGGCATGCCCACCCTGGACGTCAGCTTTCGCCGCCAGGGACACCTCGACGACAGCGGCCGCAAGCGCGCCTACCTGGGCCGGGTCGGTCTCACCGATCCGCAGGGCTTCGAGCACCTGTGGGTATGGGAGGTCGCGGTCGACCAGAAGGACGACAGCGCGCAGACCATCGCACTGGAGCGCGTGCCCATCCCCGATGCCTACACGACCGAGCTGCAGGAGCTCACCCTGGACGTCGCCACCTTCGTCGAGGCGGAGGACACCCAGTCGGCCACCATGACCGGGATCTGCGGCTGGGGCTCGGCCCAGGGTCAGCTGACCATGACCCAGACCGACGACTGCGACATCTGCGAGGACATCAACTGCAGCACCCTCTCCTTCACCCCGGTGCTCGGCGTGCTGGGCTGGGGCGGCGTCCTGCTGCTCAGGCGCCGGCGACAGCGCAGGGAGTCGGCGGAGTAGCCAGGAGGCTCGGGAGAAGGCGGACCGGCCGAGCAGCCTGGAAGAAGGCAGACTAATTGGTGCGCAGCAGCTCGACGTGGCCGACGGCCTCGAACTCGGAGCGCCCGACCTGGCCGCGGTACTCGTAGTCGATGACGATGATCTCGTCGTTGCGCTCGAAGATGCCCTCGGCGAGGGGCTCGCTGGCCCAGCCGCGGTCGGTCGGCACCAGGTTCATGATGATCGCGTTGCGGCGGTCGAGGATCACACCCCGCCAGGCCGGGGAGCGCACGCTGACGCCACACACGGAGCCGGGCGCGACGTCGATCCGGTAGATCAGCTCGCACTCGGGGCAGGCGCCCTGGGCCTCGGGGTCATCCGTCAGGGTCCCGCCCTCCTCCAGCTCGCCGTCGCAGCGACCGAAGTCGATGACCCGCGTGCCGATCCACTCGCCGTAGATGGGCGGCGGAGGGGGATCGGTGTCCGTGTCGGTGTCGACATCGGTGTCGGAGTCCGTGTCGGAGTCCGTGTCCGGATCCCCGGTGTCCACCGGGAAGTCACCCTCGCTGATGATCGTGGCCGAGACGGGACCGCAGCCGCCGAGCGCCCCCACGCCGAGGCCCACACCGAGGGTGGTGGTGAGGGCGAGGAACACGGAGGGGACGCGCATGGACACTCCTGCGTTGGACGCCCGACACCTATAGCACTGCAGCCTACCAGTCGAGAAGCGCGGCGCCCCAGGTGAAGCCACTGCCGAACGCGGCCAGGCCGACCTTCATGCCCGGCTTCAGGATCCCCTCGCGCTCCGCCTCGGCCATCAGGATGGGGATGGTGCCAGCGGTGGTGTTGCCGTAGCGCATGATGTTGTTGAACACCTTGTCGTCGGGGATGTTCAGCTGCTTCTGCACGTACTCGTTGATCCGCAGGTTGGCCTGGTGGAACAGGAAGAGGTCGATGTCCTTGGTGTCGACCTTCTCCTCCCAGCAGACCTTCATCAGGCTGGTGATCATCTTCTCGACCGCGTTGCGGAAGACCTGGCGACCGTCCATGGACGCCCACATCATCTCGGGTGCGACGATGCCGTTGCCGTCCTCGTCCTGCGGGAGGAAGGGGAAGTTGCGGATGTCCCACATGGGCTGCCACAGGGTCTCGGCGAAGCGGCCGTCCGCGCCCAGGGTGTAGTTGCGCAGGCCACGGTCCTCCTCGGTCGCGCTGACGACCACGGCGCCGGCGCCATCGCCGAACAGCGAGGCCACGGTGCGACCCCGGCTGGACAGGTCGAGCGCGTGGCTGTGGGTCTCGGAGCCGATGACCAGCACGTGGTTCGTGTTGCCGGACTGCACCATCGAGGCGGCGGTGCCCAGCGCGTAGAGGAAGCCCGAGCACTGGTTGCGCACGTCGAGGCAGGGCACGAAGTTGCCAGTGTCCGCCATGCCGAGCTGACGCTGGACCAGCACGCCGCTGCCCGGAAAGACGTGGTCCGGCGACAGCGTCGCCAGGATGATCATGCCCAGGTCCTTCTTGTCGATGCCGGCGGCCTCGATCGCCATCTCCGCCGCCTTGGCCCCCATGTCCGCCGTGCCCATGCCTTGGGGCGCGAAGCGACGCTCGGCGATGCCGGTGCGCTTGCGGATCCACTCGTCGGAGGTCTCGATCCCGTAGACATCGCGCAGGTCGTCGTTGGTGACCACGTTGTCGGGGACGAAGAAGCCGGTTCCGGAGATGTAGGCGTTGGGCACGGGGTCCTCCCGGGGTGAGTGGCCGAGCCTTGTCACCCGCCCGTCCCCGGCTGGCAACCGGGTCCGACGGCCGATTCGCACCGTCCGCGAGCGAGGGCCGAGGTACCGATTCCCACCCGGGGTCCGAGGGTGGATCCCCCGGGGAGGCCGGGTCTCGAGGCCGGCAGACGGATCCCGCCCGGCTCAGCTGCTGCCGAGGGCCTGGGCGAGGGCCGACCACGCGCTGGTCGGCACGTCCGCGAGCACCATCGGCACCGCGGCGAGCAGGATCCACACCGCCCCCGCCGCGGACGACGCTCCACCCTCCCGGCGGGAGGCCACGACGATGCCGACCACCGCCACCACGGCCGCCGCGACGAAGGCGACCCAGGACCAGGCCACCGTCGGAGCGAGCAGGGTCGCCCGGGCGTTGAGCACCAGGGCCTCCCGGGCGGGCGCGTCGGGCAGGGTGGCGAAGCGGCCGAGCATCAGGAAGGCGAAGACCCCCCGCAGGGAGGCCTCGCCGAGGCCGACCAGGGTCACGAAGGCCAGGCCCGCGCTGGCGGAAGACGTCGGGCCCGCCTGCTCCCCTCCCCCCGCCATGGCCGGTACCACGAGCAGGGCGAGCAGGGCGTAGGGCACGACCCGGAGCAGGGAGACCTCGAAGAAGCCGTTGCCGACGACGAGCCCCCCGACGATGGGCGCCACCACCGCGACGAGGGCGGGGAGCGCCGAGATCACCACGGGAACGACCTGGCGCGGCCCCTCGCGCAGGGCCCCGGCGAGGGCCAGGCCGCCGTGGAACAGGGCCGGGAGCAGGGCGAAGAACGGAACCACCAGCAGCAGCACCACCGGTGCGGCCACCGCGGTCCGCGACGCGTCCACGTCCGCGGGGTCGCCCGACAAGCCCGCCCACAGGACGAGCGCCGTGATTCCCAGGGCGAGCGGACCGAGCGCGAGACCGGAGAGCAGCGGGTGCACCGCACGGCGACCGAGCAGCAGGGCCCCCAGGGTCAGCCCGCCGACGACCGAGAGAAAGGCCAGGAGCAACGCCAGGGAGAGCGACGGGGTCGCGTGCTGCAGCAGGGTCGAGGGATCCATCGCCAGTGGCCCTATTCCGTGCCACCCTGGGGGTCGACGGGGTAGGCATGACCCCGGAGTGTCCGTGATCCTGCTGGCCCTGCACCCGCTGCTTGTCGTCCCGGCTGTCGCCGAGCCCGCGGCCGAGTCGGCTCCAGATCATGCCGACGCAGCCCCAGCGGCAGCGGAGACAGCCTCCGCGGAGGACAGCCGGCGCCGCGAGGTCTCGTTCGAGGTCGACGGCGCCGTGCACGGCCAGGTCTTCTACGCCCCGAACGCCGCCAGCCAGCAGGCCCACGCCCTGGGTGGACCGCTCGTCGGTGCCGAGATCGAGCTGCGGGTCGACAACGTGGGCGTGCGCGCGTACGCCGCGGTCTGGCCCCTGCCGGTGCTGGCCACGCTGGGCATGGCGGTGTTCAAGCACCAGCCCATCGGGAGGGGCACCTGGTACTGGGGCGGCGACGTGGGCGTTGCCTACGCCTTTGGCACCCCGCGCATGGTCGCGGGCCCGTCCATCGGCATCCGCCGCCGCTTCGACCTGAACCAAGTGTCGAGCGTGATCGGCGTCCGGGCCACCGTCGGCATCGGCTACGACCTGGCCGAGTCCAACGACTGGGTCTTCCTGGAGTCCGGCCGCAGCGTGGGCCTGCACGGCAGCATCGTGTTCACCGCCCACGGGCCGCAGCTCTAGCCGACGCTGGCGACACCCCGGGCGAACGCCGCCATCAGCCGCGCCGGCGCGCCCGGATCGCCCCACGCGATCGCCCGGCGCAGGGCGATCGCCGAGAACGTCGCCCCGGCCACGGGCAGGCTGGCCGGCCGGTGCTTGGCCAGGAAGCGGCCGGTGTTGTGAAAGCGCCACCACGCCGTGCGCGCCGTGTCCTCCACCCGCACGCCCCCGGCCGGCGCGGACAGGTGGACCAGGGCAGCGTCTGGCACGTAGCGGACCCGCCAGCCCAGCCGTCGGGCAGCCTCGGACGCGTCGGTCTCCTCCAGGAACGAGGTTCCCGCGAACCCAGGATCGAAGCCTCCGATCTGCTCGAGGGCCTCCCGGCGCCAGCCCATGTTGCAGCCCTTCGTGCTGCCCACATCCAGGGCCACCTCGCCCTCGAGGCGCACCCGCACCCGCCCGGTGCGGTCCACCTCGTTGCGGGTCCGGCGCGCGTTCCAGGCCATGCCCCGCTCGTCGATGGCGCCGACCGTGGCACCGATCCCGTCCTCCTGCAGTGCCCGGCGGTGCGCGTCGAGGCAACCTGGGAGCAGGCGCACGTCGTCGTCCAGGAACACCACCAGGGGGCGGTCCGACCGCGCGAGCGCCAGGTTGCGCGCCGCCGGCAGTCCCCGAGGGGGGGCAGCCTCGTGACGGACGCGCGGGTCGCCCCACGACTGCAGCGCGTCCCGGGTGGCCTGCACCCGTCGGGACTGGTCCAGCACCAGCAGCCGATCCTCCGGTCCCAGCTGGGCGCGCGCGTCCGCGGCCGCATGCAGCACGTGGTCCGGACGCTCGTAGGTGCAGATGAGGACGTCGAGGGCGGCCATCTCGCCTACAGTAGCTCGCCCACGGAGGAAGCCCATGCCCACCGCCCGCATCTCCCACCTCATCCCCGACGGACGCCGCCTCGCCGTGGCCGGCACCCGCCAGGTCCTTCTCCACGAGGGCATGCCCGGGGACGAGGTGCGCTACGCGGTGGTGCCCGGGCGTGGCCGCACGCCCCGCGGCGAGCTCGAGGAGGTGCTGAACCCGTCCGCCGATCGCCGCACGCCCCCGTGTCCCTTCAGCGCGAACTGCGGCGGCTGCGACCTCGACGCCCTCACCGAGGAGGCCCAGCGCGAGGCGCGGACCGAGCTGGTCGCCCGGGCCACCGAGCGCAGTTGGGACCAGCGCCCGATGCTGTTCCCGGTCGCGCCATTCTCGGCGTACCGAGCCCGAATCACTCTGCACCTCGACGGCGGGCAGGTGGGCTACCGCGCCCCTCGCTCCCACGATCTGGTGCCCGTCGACGTCTGCCGCATCGCCCGCCCCGAGATCCAGGACGCCCACCGCAAGCTGGTCGACTTCATCGCGCGCCACGGCCACGAAGGCTTGTCCGACGTGGAGCTGCGATCCGACGGCGCGCGGGTCATCTACGCCTTCGTGTCCGACGGGTCCGTGCCCCGCGCCCTGCGCGAGGCGCTGGGAGAGCTGGGCGACGTGGCGCTGGACGGCCGCACCCACACCGGCGATCCGACCCTGACCCTGGACGTGCTGGGCCTGTCCCTGCGTGCCAGCCCGCGCGCCTTCTACCAGGTGCACCTCGAGGCCAACCTGGCGCTGGTGGGCCTGGTCGTGGCCGCGGTGCAGGAGGCCCGTCCCCAGCGGATCGTGGACCTGTACGCCGGGATCGGAAACCTCACCCTGCCCCTCGCCCGGGACGGGGGCGCGCCGGTGGTGGCGGTGGAGCGCGAGGGCCAGGCGACGGAAGACCTGCGCCACAACGCCGAGCAGGCCGGGCTCACCGACCAGGTCAGCGTGGTCACCCGCCCGGTCGAGCGCTGGGACCCCAGCCGCGAGCCCTTCGACGTGGTCGTGCTCGACCCGCCCCGGATCGGAGCCAAGGGCGTCGTCGACAAGCTGGTGCTGCAGCGACCGCGCCGGATCGTCTACGTGGCCTGCCACGTCTCCAGCGCCCTGCGCGACCTGCAGCCCGCCCTGGCCCAGGGCTACTTCGTGCGCCGGGTCCAGCTGGTCGACCTCTTCCCCGACACCCACCACGTCGAGACCGTGCTGGTGGTGGACCGCGGCGACCAGCGCTAGGAACATCGCCTTCAACCTGGCGATCACAGCGCGAACATCGAGAGCTGCTGGTCCCGGGCGGACGCGACGGAGGACACCCGGGTCCCTGTCGAGCGGGGCTGGCCGACCACGAAGCCTCCGCGCTCCGCGATGGCGTCGAGCAGGGACGGGAGCAGCTCCGCGCCGACGTCCCGCACCGCGACCATGGCTCCGTCGGTCACCGCCACCAGGTCCTCCACCGAGCGAACCTCCACCAGGGGCCGGCCGGGCAGGTCCACGAAGCGCCAGCGCACCCGAGCCTCGAGCTCCCAGACCGCGACGCCCTCCGGGAAGGCCCGGTCCCGCATGGCCGTGTGCAGCAGGCAGCCCGGGTGCACGACCGGCACCCCGCCGCAGGGCACGACCTGGCGGGGGTGGATGTGCCCGCACAGGATGGCGTCAGGACGGGGCAGACCGTCGAAGTCTCCCGCGCCGACCGTGTCCCGCTGGGCCCCGACCCGGAAGGTGAGCCCGGGCACGACGACCCCGTCGAACGCCTGATGACAGACCATCAGGTCCGCCCCCGGACCGAGCGCCTGCTCCAGGCCGTGGCGGAACCCGGGCACGTTGCGCCGGTACGGCACGCACGCCAGCCGCACCTCTCCAGAGCGCAGGCGCAACGTCAGGTTTGTCGGGCGATCGACGATGTGCAGGTCCGGCACGTGCAGGGGTAGGGTGCGGGTGAGGCCCAGGCGATCGTGATTGCCGGACAGCACCACCACCGGGCGCTCCCGGGCAGCCCGGGCCAGGGACTCCGCCGCCGCCTTCAGCCAGCGCCAGGGAGGCTTGCTGCGGTCGAACACGTCTCCGCTGTGCACGACCGCATCCACGTCCAGCTCGTCCGCCAGGGCCAGCGCACGGTCCAGGGCGTCCTGGTGATCCTGCGCCCGGGACCAGCCCCGCGGAGGCGCGGCGACGCCGGTGGTCGGACGTCCCGAGAAGCGGGCGCCGAGGTGGGTATCGGTGAGGTGAAGCAGTCGCATGCCTCTCCTCTCACCCATCGATCCGCCAGAATCTGTCCGCACCGGACAAAATCCGGTCACAAGGTCAGATGATGAACGCGCCGACCAGGATCAGGAAGCTCGCCAGGACCATCACCAGCAAGCTCGCCCCACCTGTCCGCGCCAGCCACGCGGGCACCGGCGCCGCCTCCTCGTCCACGACCGCCCACCGCGCCGACCGCGAGATCCGCACCGCAGGCACCAGCGTGCCCAGCGCCGCCAGCGCCCACAGCAGCAGGATCATCGCTTGGGGAAGGGTCGTCAGGTAGCCACCCTGGACCTCCGCCGGGAACACCCAGAACGCGATCGCCATGGCGACCGCCGCCACCCCCGACAGCCCACCCATCACCGCCTGCTTCACCAGCGGCGCCCGCCCCGAGCCCGCATCGAACAGCGGCTCCAGCGCTTCGACCTCGTGCAGCACGACCTCCTCTTCGTGAGGGACGGTCGGGGGATCGGCGGTGAGGGTGCGCGGCGGTCGAGCGCGGGACTTCTCGGCCGTCATGGGACCTCCTTTGAGGAAGGTCGGGACGGATGATGTGGAGTCAAGGCGCCAAAGCCAGTCAAGGCGAGGATGGGGAGTCGGTGAGCGCACGGGAGCGGACACCCTCACCAGTAGGGTAGGCGGGCCGCGGCGTTTGCCGCGGTACCCGCCCCCCGTCACACCGGACGTGCGGATTTCCCCCATCCGGCGTTCCCACACCAGTC
>MDTC01077443.1_pt1 | contig 19927 bp, 3 predicted proteins | sample 811181 | NCBI WGS metagenome assembly MDTC01 (sample SAMN05326644, study PRJNA326480) | marine metagenome | isolation source: seawater | place: Pacific Ocean: North | collected 2011 | reverse complement strand
GATATAGTTTAAATTCTACGTTTTCAGTTATAGGGCAATTTTCAAGTAATCCCGGCTGATTCACATAGAATGTAATATCGCCACTCCACTGAATATAGTTACCAAGTTTACCAGCTTTGATTTCCGTGAAAAACGCATTACCGCCAAATACTACTTCTTTATCTAGTCCGGGATGTGTAGTCGGATCATTTTTGTCCCACGTTGGAAATGGATAGTAATCTTTATATGAGTTGATATAAAAGTTACCTTGAATTATACCATAAAGAGGATTTATTGTTGTAAGGGGGCTTAAAGTTGGTGTGGTATCAACTGCATATTCTACAACTGGAAATGAATTATCGTCCAGTGTCAGACCTATCATGGGCGTTCGTCCAGACAAGAAACCACAAGCAGTATTAATTGTATTGGCATTGGCTGCAACCGCACCAGCATATCCCCAGCGATCTGCATCGTCTCCACCTTGGCTACCGATGATACCTTTTAGATTTTGTTTTTTGTAATAGCCATCGTTCTGCTCTGTTAAATTTGGCTTCCAGCCATACCAGAAAAACTCTGTATCTTCCTCGACTCCAATTAATTTGTTAAGGTCGTTTGTTGGAGAGTCTAATGGGTCGGGATCAGAGGGAAGGAGGCTATTGATATGTCGCCTATTTAAGAATCTTCCATTTCCATCTTGTTCGTTCCACCAGTTTATCAACGTACCAGTGGTAAATACTCCAAGGCCCAACTCAATAAAGTATGGGTGAGTGGTTACAAATAAATGGTAGTCTCTAATGTCCTGACCACCTTGTTTATCGTTAAAAAATGACATATTTCCTTGTCCTTATTCTGAGTGATTATCGCTATTTAAAAATTGCTTGAGAGATTGCCAATTGTCGTAATCTATACTTGGTAGCTCAGGGTCGGGATGCATTGCCACAAGCAGTTTCTCTCGTCCCGCAGGAGTAAATAATAGTTTTGATAAAGAAGCCCCTAGATCGGAAGCGTCCATATTTGACAGCAACTTTTGGAAGTCGGCTGTAGAATATTGAACGGCACCGTCTTTTCCTACGACTTCAATGGGCACATCTATAGCCTTGCCCAGTTCTTGACTATTAGCTGCGGTAACTGCAATTTGACTAGCAATTTTCTCTATGGCGTTTCCGCCACCCTGCATAACACTATTAACAAGATCCGCACTTGTTTGTCTTTTTCCTAATCCTCTTCTTACTGCTGCGTTCTTTTCGTCTGTGAGTTTTTGCCTTTCTCTGGATATTCTATTGATTTGATCTTCTTTTTGCTTTGCCAGCTTGCCAAACTTGGATGTATACAAGTCTAGTTTAACTGTTGTTTTTACTCCATTATCGCCCACGTTAATTCCAATAGATGTAATAATTGGACCTTCGGCCTTTAAAGCCTTGGCTAATGCGATTCCTGTGGGTGCGTCTGGCATTACAAATCCACCACGCTCGCTAAACAATAGAAGACTATTTGAGAAGTTAGCCTGTAATTTACCAGCTTCGTTCATAAGTTGATAACCCGCAAAGTTCCAAGGTGTCAAGTTTTCATCTTTTATAAACTCAACGTTCCCTCCAATATCTGAGTATTTGATTGGAGTCCAAACGTCCAACTTACTTGCAGACAGCCAAGGTCCGTAGCATCTTTCTTGAGACATAAGTGGTATAGCTACAATGTCTGGATAAATCGGTCCCGGCTGTGTGTATGATAACTCAACACCCGGATCGTCCATTGCAAAGCCTTTAAGTACAGTTTTTTGTATGGCCCTTGCCTTACTTACATCTTCTAAAGACAGCTTGTCAAATGTCGATGGTTTTCCCGGCTTGTAATGTCCTAATCTGGTTCCCGTATCTTGTCCAAATATTATAAGTGGCACTAAGTGGGGTGCCCTCATATCATATGTAGCAACTGGTTCAGCGAAGAACTGAGAAGCAGCAGCAATAGCTTCTTCTTCTGTTGCGAATTTGTATAAATCTTCATCAAAACAGGGCAACAACCTTTCAGCCCCGCCTATGGGGTTAGGCTCGTTAAACTGTGGAATGTTGACAACATCTTGAGTCATCAGGTGGCTGATCTCAACAGCGTTGTATGCCTGCATAGGACCAGTTCTCCAGCGTGTGTCTACATTACTTTTAATCCTGCCGGGAACTGTTATAAGTGCATAAACATGCTCATCGTCTAATTGTGGAACTTGAGTGTTGATAATCCAACTGTCTGATGCTGCTTCATAATACCTGTCAAAATCTACCCATTCAGTAGCATCACCTTTGCCTCCATCTTTTGGTATGGAGAATACTGGGTTGGGTGTTTGATAAACTAGATCAACAATGGTCTCACATCCAACCTGCTTGGTGACGGTCTCCGGTGGAACAATAGACAAAGTAAACTCATAATCTTTACCATAAACATCTAGGCTGTATTGTTTAAGGTTTGGAGGCATGTAGAATTTTTCATCAAGAGTGCATTTGACAAAAGCCATCGAATCCGGCTGTCTCTGAAGCAGTCTTTGATCTTTCTTGATGCCCTCAATCGAATTGAAAGTCTCTTCTGCGTCCACACTGTTATTGGGTAAAGCCTCTACCAAGTCAGGAAAGAAATTTCCAAACTGAGATGCTACTTGTTGAGTCATATCATTTGGAGCCACACTCGTGAAATCCAGCTTATCGCTATGATTATACCTAGCGTAACACTGTAGACGATTCCCTTCGCTTAGTAAATTGTTTAAATCTAGGGGTGCCATTCCTTGGCGTATGGCTTGTGGTAATTTATCTTGGGGGACACTTCCATCTAAAACGGAAAGATTACGCTGGAACATATTGTAATCGTAGTAGCCGCCCTGCGGTTCTGGCTTATAGTTAAACTCCCAATCATCTATGAATGGATTGTAGTTACATTTTAGGGCACCCTCTGTATATCGTTCAGAGATAGGAATCCTACTACTAAATGATAGGTCTTTAGAGTCATAATCTTGTAGATAACTTTGCCATAGTGAATTAGCATCTGATCCGTAGTTTCCGAATGATGATGCTATAAACGCTTGGTCTGCTGCTGTAAGCCCGCCAGTTGAATTAAGTGGTCTTGGTTTGAACCCAAATGGGCCAGTTATAACATTGAAACCATCATTATCATGAAAAGAAATATTTACATTGTATCCGGCGTTGGCAACCTTGGGGATGCGAACAAGGAATTTTTTGCCAAGACATTCTTCAGCTATCTTCTTGACAAATTCAAATACTTTTACTGCGTTCTCGTTATGCTTCTTGGCAGTCTTCTCGATGTTAAACAATGTTTTACCAAGTGGCCCTACATCTTTTCCAAGGTTTTGTGTTAGTGCAACGGTTTTACCCAAACGCTGAAGGTTTTCTTTCATCTCTTCATAATTATTAAATACCTTTGTGGCTTTCTCTAATTGTGAAACTAATGATTGGTATCTTGGATTACTTTGAAAATTCGAATCTTTGCTCTGCTTCGCATCAGGAGAGACACCGCCCTTAGCAAATTCGTTGATTTCTTTTCGTAAGTTTTGAATATAGGAATATAAGGAATCTTTAGACTGTTTTAGAAGAGGGTTGTTTGCGTTCTCAAACTCCTTTTTAACCTTCGCAGCATCTTTTACAATTCGATTTTTCTTGTCTAATAACCTACCAATTCCAGCTTCAACAATACCAATCTTTGTTGCACGACCGTAGTATAAAGGGTATCCATAAGGTGGCGAACATGGACTTAGTGGGAAACCATCTGCATCCACTCCGGGCCTGTCCGAGTGCCACACAGATCTAGGAACTGTAACTGCATAGTCTCTATTTTGTATTTGAGACAAGAGGTCTTCGATCTGATCTTTTGCTTCTCCGCTATCTAGATCGGCTACGCCAGCATCTAATTTAAAATCAGACATAACATTGACAATTTGATTTTCTTGGGATGCAAAGGCAGCAACAGTAGCACGATGTTCTGATATGTCCTCAATGTACGTATCGTTATATGATAATAAGAAATTTTTCCAGTTCTCATAACCCATCAGTGCAGCACGAAGTTCCATTTCGGTTGCAACATAATAGTTGCCCACACCATTTGCATTTAAACTTCTTGAGTCAAGCAGAATTTGCTGATAAGCTCCAAAGCCTCTAGGGATAGATACTGCCTTCTCACCAAGCAGCCCGTAGTACGGCAAAATTTGCTGTTGTTCTTGGAATCTCAAATCCCACTGCTGTTTATTGATATATTCTAAGTTTCCGGGATTATTTACTTTCTGTCTAGTCCATAGCTCATCTCTATCTCTTTCGTTCTGAAAAAGATACATATCTACTTCTTGACCGCCAACTAAAAACTTATCAGTTGTTACATTAGCTAGTTCGTACCCAACGTCCTTGTTTTCAACATCTATACCACGAGCAGCTAAATTGTCTAAGTAAGACTTAATAGCTCCGTATTTTGGTTGAGTCGTTTTGTCAATAGCGTCTAAACGAATAATTCCTGATATAATATTAGCGGGTCGCCCAGCAGCAACTTGTCGTTGGTTGTATTGATACAAATCATAAGATGCTGGGTGGTCAATAACCGGCAATAAAGTAACATACAATTCGTGACTTATAATTTCACAAAGTTCGTTAGCAAGATCTAATAGGTTGATCTGATCAAAATCCATGTAGTAAGTGAGTGGAATTCTTTCGGTAGGAATACCACCAAAATCTACAACATAATTAAATCCTCTAAAATTGATGTTCCCACCAAAACCAGCATTGATATACTCTTCGGGCAGATCTCCATAGTATTGGAACATAGCCGCCAAACCTTGAGAAACCCTATACCAAGGAATACCAGCGTCACTTCTTCTGGCAAAACCTTGACCAGTTATTGGAAAGAATTCTGGTAGATTATTTCCCGCATTGAATCCAAGATAATATTGATCTTGAAGATTGACGATATATCCGGGAAATGGGATGTCTGTCAAACCCTCTGGTGATGGGACAGTCCTGCCCTGTGTTTGTATATCTGCAATAGATAAAGGCGACCTGTATTGCCACCCGTTGGTTGGGCTGTAATCTGCAAATACTCCTGTATAAGCTATGTTTCCATCTGGAAAGACATATTTTGCAATTAAACCCTTGTCTTCAGCCGCAGAACTTAGGGTGTTTACTAATGCTTCACTTGGGTCATATTCTAGGAACCCATAAAGATTGATGAGGTTTTTATTGTTAAAAGTTGTGCCCTGATAATTGTTTAATACAACTTGCACATTTGATAGAATTTCTCTAGGATCTGTCAGGCTAACAGAGTAGACAGGGGCACCACCGGTTCCGGTGTTTTGCGTATAACTTTGGAGAATACCGCCAAATGCAAAGTGGCATCTACCACGCCAATTTGTGTCTAGATCCCAAAGTAACGAACGGTCTTCTATAACATTATTTACTAGGTCTACACCGAAATAAGGTGGTAACTCATCAAACTCTTCTGGGTTAAATTCAGAAGTTGGAAAGTTAAACCCCCAAGCATTTCTAGTTACCGTTCTGTCTGGAAGGGTTTGTACATTATAAAGATCGTCAAAGGTTTGCCTAAAAGCCTGCTCAACGGTTGCTGGATTTTTACCAAACTTAAAATAAACAGGTGTACCAACAACAGGCGGGTTAAACTTATCAAACTCTCCATTGTGATATGGATCATCTCCTAAGCCAAATCCCTGCCCATCAGACTTGTTGAATTCATCATTGACCAGTTTGATGCTCATGTTTGAAGCAGAGCTTCCAAAGCCAGCACTAAGATCAAAGTTTTGTATAGAAGCACCCAAAAAGGTTTGCTGAATAAAACCTTCGTTACCAAAGTTTAAGTCATCTCGGTTATCTATAGTCCAGCCACCAGTGGAAAGACCACCGGAAGCACCCTGCGGTAAAACAAAGTTTCCCGGCCACTCTTTACCAAAAGCTCCAGATGGAGGTATAATTCCATATTTATTGTTTGCCATTTCCTCTCCAGTTTTTATCCGTATACGTTCCAGTCAATAGAAGCCTTAAATGTAGAAACATATGGTATGGCTATTCCAACATTGTTAATATATTCGTGATGTATATATGGATTAAAGATTGTAAAATCTGTAATCTGAGAATTCTGGTAATTAGATGAGAATCTACCCAGACTTCCAAGGTAATGAAATACGCCAGTTTCCCTTTGCTCGTCCACGAGAGGGGCATCGGTCGCACCGTATGTATTTATTATACCCGAAGCGTCCCACCACGCATTGTTAAACTTGTCAGGAAATTGTTCCCTAGACTCGCCAGACACAAAAGCATAAGATTCATCAGTCGTTGTGTTTGGATATGGAAATGGGTCATTGATTCCAGACCCTACGGAGCTAGGAGATTCTTTCCTTATTTTATGTAACTGGCTAGAATCAAAGAATCCAGCCTCGGCAGAGGGTAAGATTTGATTCATAATTATCTATCCAATTCATACGTCCAAGAAATATTAAATGAGTATGTGCCCTCCTTTGGGCTCCAACTTTCACTAGGTGCGGAATTGAAATACTTCCTAACTCCCGGTTCGCCCTTTGGACTAAGCTCATTCAATAACTGTGCAATCTGACCAGCAGTAGGTTCTACTAGGCTTGGTTTCTTTAAAATTAAAGTGTCTCTTTTATTTCCATATGGTATTTTTGTATAATCCATTGTTAGATTGATAGATACATCTCTTTTGTACTCTGTGCGACCACCAATATATTGCAGAATTGGACCAGTGGCCCTTCCTAAAACTGGCAGTGTCGCAAAAACATCTCCGGGGTAGGTGTCATTTACTTGGATACTTTCAGCAATAACCCCAGAGATGATATTAACAGGTCTATTGTTAAATGCTAGTGCATATGTGATCTCGCCGGTATATTGATTAGTTCCTAGTGATACAGATACAGGTTGTGAGTTTAGTTCTACAGCTACAGAATTATTTGCACGTTTGTAGATGTCGCTTGTTAGACCGAACTGCCCACTGTTTGAAACAGAGTTATATTTTGCCAATGCGTTGCTATATGCACCACTAGCCACTGTTAACTCAGGATTGCCATACCCCTCTGGGTTGATTTTTGACAAACCTTTAATATTACCGTCAATATTTACATTAACAAATGGGTCGGAATTAGAAGTAGAGATACTCATATTGAAGGTCTCAAGAGAGTCGCCACTACTTAGTAACCAGCTTTCGGTGATACTATAGCTTCCCCCCGCTACATCTATTGATTCTGATCTTACATGATTATATCCGCCGTAGGAAGCTACTAAGTCTACCGAACCAGAACCTAGCTGACCCAAAACATTGGGGTATGGTATTCCACTTCCACCACTACCCATTCTTCTTTGAACAAAGCTCTTAGCTTGCTCCCAAGCTGCCTTGTGTTGATATGGTGTTTGACCGCCATCAATTGCACCATACGCAGTCTTACCAACGGCACTTAAATTATGCGATATAGTGTAAGATCTTGGGTTGTCTACAGTCTCACCTTGAGTATCGTCAACATCAATAGACCAATCTTCTGAGTAATCTTCTATGAACGCCGTTTCGTTGCTATCAAGAAGAGCCTGAAGTGTAGTTACATTACTTCCTGCACTATCAAATAAACCACTGTTTGCGATTAAACCTTCTTCATCGACGTACATCTCAGTGTCTATGTCACCATCTGCCCTTAGTAGAAAATCTGCCTCTAAGGTAATTGTATATTCAGCTTTTGTGACATATTGACCCTCTGTAAAATCAACAGAGAGAACACGAGGAAAGCATACTATGGTAGCATTAGTATCCCCAAGAATATCATTGATCTCTATTCTTTGACCATCTCTAGCAAATAAGGCTCTTAAAGCACGTTGTTTACTAAGAATAGAAGAAGCTGGCTTATTCCTAAACTGCTGTCTTGGTGGTTTAGGCATCTGACTCAGGGGCATATTGTCAAATTGCCCATATGGACCAATAAATGTGGTGGGCACAGTCTGTCCCGGAAGAAACTCAAAAGGAGCATCAGTGGCAGGATCTAGGGCATATGGAGTACCGTGACTAGGCAATAATGTGCCAGTAAACGTAATATTATATGTTACGCCAAAATTACCCTCTTTATTTTTAAGCAAACTTTCACTGATCTGTACAAAAGGTGTGGGCCTAATGGTACAGTCCTGTGTAGGGTCGTTCTGGTTTCCGTATCTTACTTTGACTGGCATTTAAAAACCTCTAATCCGTAAATCTAATGAGTTTGTGGTCTGTGTACTTCCCGCTATAAGATTTAAAGTTCCCGGCACTGGTCCGCTTGGTGCGGTGATATTCAATGATAATCCAGAGGGCCACTCTCCACTAGCTATTCCTTCCACGCCAAACATGTTTAGGTCTATACTATTATACACATTTGCCCGATCTGCCCCCAAGATAGCCAGAGGCATTTCTCCTGAGAACGGTACTGGTCTGCCAGAAGCCACAAGATTCATGGTAGCATTTTCAGGTTGACCAGTAAGTAATTCTAAGTAAATATTATCAACATAAGGTCTATGAGCTATAAAGCCCTTGCTAGAAGCATCGTATCCAGAAACTTCTAAGAAAATGTCTCCATTACTGTTGCTGAAGATTATTCCAGAAACTGCGTATTCTTTAGATCCGCCCTGAAGATTCTGGTAAACTCTTGTCTCTAGTCTATCAATGCTTTCTTTAGGTAATTTGTTTCCAAATACGTGAGCATCAATCCAGCTTGAACTTGCAGGAATTGCTGGAATCTGCTCTCTCAGCATACAATCAAACGTATAGGCAGAACCAGCGTCAGCGAGCCCGCTCGTGGGGTGGTTGCCACTGGTAGGCCAATCATGGAATGGAGAACCTACGCTCAAGGTATAATCGCTATCTCCCCTTCGTGCCCTGTCGATAGATACGGACCATCCAAATCTATCGGACTCTGAACCACTCACAGACACGTATGGAGTACCAAGAATATCCACATATTCCGTTTGAACTCTATCGTTGTAGCCTACAGCATACAGTTTTTCAGCAAATTGCCACTGCTGCTGTCTTCTGGCAAAATCTGTTAATTCGTATCTGTAGTTGTAAACAGCACCACCGCCAAGAATCATAAGTCCGCTGTTTCCACCAAACTCTGTTTCTCGTAAGTAATCGTCAGCTAAATCATAAAAAGAGTGCTGTGGAATGTCAAACGATGCGTTGAAATCCTTTCTTGTAAACGCTGTGTTTAATTCATTAGGCACAACCGCACCGCTGTAGATATGATGATGAAGTGTCTCATAGTCGTGATGCGGGGCACCAACTGCAACCATGTCACAATCCAAAGCTACAGAGTAACCAAACATGTCTCCACGTTTACCATATTCTAAGGCAAAATCTGCATCTTGGATTTGATGTGTGCCTCTTTGCTGTGTAACTGCATTGATCGGGCCAGCACTGAAATCGTAGATACCAACATTGATGTTACTAGGTTTAAGTTTGGCTGTAAATTCCCAAGCCAAGTTTTCTTCAACAACATTCTGCCCCTGACCTGTTTGGTCAAACACAAACGCAGCACCAGCACCACCGTCATAACCAATTTTAATTCCAGATCTTTCTGGGTCATTGATTACTTCGTGCCACTGAACAATACCGCTAACACCGCTTATTGCACCCTCGGTGTAGAAGGCGTTAAACGGAGTTCCAACAACCAAACGATTATTAGATAGGTCGATAGAGTATCCAAATAGATCGCCAATAGATCCAGAGTTGTATATGTCTAGGTCAAGGTAGTCGGTGTTGTTGATCTTCATCAACTCGTTCATTCCGCCACCAATGCCAGCATCTACGATAAAGTCTCTATCTGTATCTGGATTAAGGTTTAGTAACTTATCATAATCTGGATGAATACCACCTTGGTAATTTACAATATCTAAGAAGTCACCGCTGAACCTTGTCCACATTCCATAATTGCCAAGGACATCAGTATCGTTGAAGTCTTCTTTTCTTTGTCGAATTTGTTCTGCTGTTTTTAGCTCATCTGGTCTAGATAAAGTAGCTGGATCGTAACTATCTTCATTGTCAACATAGGATGGAAGGGCACCAGCACCCGGACCACCACCGCCCCAAGCAGCAGAGTTAATGATGCTAGGATTGGTTATCGCTGAACCGCTAAGTGACGCATATTTAGCAGGACTTCCACGCTCTGGACCACGCAGTTTTTGTGTGAATTCCCAGTTTTTACCTTCTACTATGACTTCGTTAGAAGAACCAAACAAGCCATCGTTGGAATCAGGCCCGCCAAAACCACCAGCCTCATCTGGATCTAATGCTTCTGATGGAGAAGGTGGATACAAACTTCTAATGAACACCTGATTACCTGATAAGGTTTGTGCCCTGTATTGAGGGCATTGGCCTTGAACAATGGTAGAGTCAGATATCACAATGATTTTAGATCTTCGTCGTCCAGCAGGGAATGAAGAGAAGTTCTCAAACTCTTCTGCACATACAACTGGACCATCTTCAATCAATTCTTCTTTCCAATCTTCTAATGCAGAATCACAGTCGTCATCGCCAAATCCGCCCGGAGGACAGTATATTTCGCTCGGATGCTTAACCGGTCTAGATTCACCCGGAATCTCACCACTTCTAGCTGGGTTGACTTCGTATCTGCAATTAGTATAATAACCACCCGTTGGAACAAGTCCGCTAGTTGTCGTTACATTTATTTCTGTAATAATTGGTAGTAATGCACCGGAAACAGACAGTAATCTAGGAGTTTTAGGTGGTAGTGGGGTATTCTCTAATTCACTTGCTGGAATATTGTCTGTCCACCTACTTGTGTCAAAGATCAGTCCAAACTCGTCAGGCAGATTATTACCACCCCCACTGGTTGGGTCTTCGCCAAAGAATGTATCGCCAGAAGCGAAGAAGTCAAATGAAACCGTGACCGGTGTGTACGTTGATGTCTTTGTTAAGTTTATGCCGCCCTGACAGAACGATCCATCTCCAAAATCATCACCCGCACCCGCTCCTGCACCTGTTGAACCTTCTCCAATATTAACACCGCTGGCCTCTCCACAAATCACAAATTTCTCAAACGGTGTCTCAGAAACCCAAGTGATCCACATTCTGTATCCAGATCCCGGTTCTAGTGGGAATGTCATTTCCGCACCACCGTCCATCTTCCAGAAGTTTGTTGTTGAATATTCTGTGAACTCTTCTTTTATGTCATCGTCAAACCAAACAATCTTCTCAAAATCTTGACCACCAGATAGAGGAATAAATTGCCTTTTGCTGCCTTGTCCGTCGTCACCTATGGAGCCACCAACGGTTTCGGGGCTAAACTCAACACCAGACAAGCTGGTTCCAGTGTAGTAACTTGCTGCACCGGTAAATTCATATCCATTTGGATGGCAACCACTGATAGCTTCAGTAGTTGTATCTACTCTTTGAGTATTACCCTGACCTCCCGGACGATTGTATCCATAAAGAATATCGCCAGTCAAGAAGAACTCACCAGCCCTTGGTAGGTACATAGGTCGGCTAGTAACATCAAGCCCATCAAGCAGGTAGGTGATGTTGTCTGCAATTACGTTGCGTGTTGTAGGCAACGCACTATTGTAAGTAATAATAATCTTCTTGTTACCAAGATTCATCCACTCTCTGAGATATGAAAGTTCTTGGTCGGATGGTTGACCTGTAGGACATGCAAGCCAAACAAAATCAATCAAATCATTCAGGGCTGAGAACTCTTGATTTTCTCTAAAGAATCCACCATCGGGAAGGAACTCTACATTGAGTTTACTTCCAAGGTTATGAAGGACAGAATCATCTCCATAGCCCTCATGATAAGCATCTTTCAAAGAAGACCTACCAGTAAATGCGTTTATTTGAATTCCTTTTGGAGCCTGTGTGCAGTCCTGTTTCACCATGTTGATATAGAATTCTGTATTCTTATCATCATTTAATGTAGCAGCAGTGATACCGCGAGAGGCATTATCTTCACTCCACTGAGAAGCCATAACAAATACTTGAGAGTTATTATGTTGTCCCTCGAAGTCCCTACCGGATTCTACAAGTGCAAGGATAGATTCAGGATAAACAGTTCTTCTTACATTTCTTTCTTCTGTTGTAGAGTCAGGATATCCAGTAGCCTGTATAATACCGTCCCGACCATTTGTTGGCTCAGGATTGAACATATTATCGAATGTTCTAAACGAGTTAAATATTCCATCAACATCGTCATCAAGCGTTCCAGATATACCGAAAGCAAGCTCGTTTATATTGTTTTCTGCTAGGTATACTCTCTTCTCATCCTTTCTGTTGACCTTCCACTTGTACAGAGTTACCCAGTCACAGAAGAGTCCAGATGTTGCAGGTTCATACCAAGAACTTGGTGGCAAATGCTCCATAGTTGTTAAAACTGGAACTGGCTCAAAACCACCTCTTTTGAACAGCGGATCTGGTGGATCATCACAGTTTGGAACGTAGTTTTCAAATTGTAAAGGCCAGTTCTTTCTGTATTTAACTTCTTTGCAACTTTTTGGAGTTGTCTTGATGCACTGCTCAACCCACTCAGCACGTAAGTCTCCACCGAGACCCTGAAGTGGGAAGTTACATCTAGTATTAATAATAGACGGTGGACCTTCGCCACATTTAGGTTGACCTTCTGGGCAAATCATTTCTTCATAGTAGTCTTCCAAACCATCTCTGGTAAGGTCAATTCTAATATCTCCAACGCCCTTAGCGTACATATCATTATCACTGATACTTCTGCCAGTAGATCGTGTAGGTAAGAATGATTTTGTAATATTGTATAGATCGGCATTTATGTCGCCTTGGGTAATACATGCACCGTCTTCTTGTCCTTCATGTCCGAGACGTTCAGGGGTTTGATCGGTGACACCTTGGAACGCATAGCTCTTATCCTTGGCTGGATAAATTCTCATGCGTGAGCCAAGTTTTTCTAATATCTTATTGATAATATCGTTGGAGTCTTTATATAATCCATTTTCTTCCCAAACAGGGTCGTTTCCTACAAGCACAAGGTTTCTGTCACCAAGTGCCAACCAGTCCTTGATGTTTTGAATGATCTCATCACTTGCTGCATCAAGTTCAGGCGTGATAATGAAGGCAAGACCAGCATCTCTTGGTATTTCTATTTCAGAAAATTCTGTTCGTCGCCAATCTTTACCTTGATATTCTTCTGTGCCATCAGCACCAGAAGCAAAGATTAACGGCCAGTTCTGCTCATCGTAGTAACCTTCACTACGCTCGCTTGGGTGCATAGACCTATCCAAGTTACCAAATCTGCTAAACTCGATAACCTTATCGTGAGGATAGTATTTTCTATTTTGGAATACTCTAACAGCACCGGCATGTTGGTAAGAGGCCCAAGTCTTTAAGTCATCGCCCCAAACGTTGACATCTTCAAACTGATTGAATGAATCTGTTGGTGCTCCAAACGCACAAATTTCACCATTATCATCGACAGAAGCACTCCATCCAAGTCTGGACGTTGGAGCGAACGTGCTTGGCAAGAACTTTCTAGTGCCAACATATTTAATATCACTGTATCTATATCTATAAGTAAGTGCATATGGAGTAGGAAGCGTAGAGCCCCAGAAGTTTACATCATTTCTATATGCAAATCTGTCGCTTGCATTGATAAAGTCGTAAGTGGCAGTTTTTGCAACGGCTGCACCAGACTGAGCCAAAATGTCATCATAGAAAGCTATGGCATTAGTCTTACCAACAGACACGCACCAAGACCTTATCCTATCATAAACTTTCTGATTTTCGTCCTCATTCCTTTCGTAAATTCTACAAGGAGTAGGAGTAAATGGATTACCAAGTGCTAATACTTCTCCATTTCTACTAATTGCTACAGCGTGACCAAATCTTTCGTTTGGTTGCTTGTAGTAAGTTGCCCCCATTATATCTGTTTCATTTGTTAGATCTGGCGTATCGTTTGGAGATATGATAACTTGTGTACAGTTAAAGTTTCCACGTTCGTTTTCGAAGATGTAAACTCTACCACCGGAAGCTGGAGGTATCTGGAATTCTGAAACAATAGTTCCGTGTGTATCGCCCCACTCTTGACCAACACCACTAGTTACAAAGTTTCTGTTCAGGGTAGTATTGGTAAACGTGGTTGATAATCTACCACTGTCAAATGTATCTTCCAACAAGGATCGTGCGTCAATGTCCCACTCTTCTGATTTACCCACTACAGTATTCAAGTGTCCGCTCTGTCTAATTCCTTGAACGAAATCAAACACACCGCTTTCAAAACTATGTGATAGATAGAAGTTTTCAAACTTTTCGTAAATGTCTTGCAGATCACCATTGGAGTCAACATATCTCAATGCACCAGCAGTAGATCCTGTCTGCTCTTTGAACATTCCTAAGATTGCAGGAATTCCACTATACAATGCGTCAGAAGGATTACCTTTAGGCCAAGCAGTAAAGAAGGCATCCATTACACCGCTAAACTGTTGGTTGAATACGATTGGCTTTCCTGCTTCTACGAAGTCAGCATCGCTTCCAATACCACCCAGTGCAGCAGAACCTTCTTCGATCAACAGATCCAAATCGTCCAACCTCGGAATGTAACGATGTACAAACCAAGCAGATTCATCTTCTGGGATAACTGGATAGTCGATATTTGAGTAAGTTAATTGTAGGATGATAAGTTTGGGTGCAATTTCAGCATACCATTCGTCATCTCCCGGACCCGGAATGTTACCTTCGTCACCAGATTTCCAAGGTGCTGAGAAGTATTTCCATAGAATATTGAATTTCTCTGCTGTTCCAGCAACACTTCTTAGCTTAGGCTTGCTATAGTCAAACAGGTCAACAAAAAGCATACCGGCAGTTGGTATTCCAGATGTGGTAAGATCTTCAAACTCTCTTTTCCATCCCGCACGAGGTGCTCCGACCACAACAACTTCTCGGTCGCCACTCACCGCCATGTCTAGCGATTCGCCAAACAGTCTACCTTCCTGACCGATTTGCCATTTGTTTCCAGATATAGAGAACTGGTCAAATGTGAGGAGGTTTTCTGCGGTTCTTTGGATATAATCTTTTCGGAAACCAGTAGGTAGCATAAGAGGTTCTATCAATCCCCACTTAGCTTTTTCACCAGCTATATCCTGCTCTCTTCTATACAGGAATACTGCACCAGCACCAGACACATCAATTGTAGCTTGGTCGTATGGAGAATAGTCTGGAATAGTAAGGTTTGGTGAAGAAACAGCCATGAGGTCTTCCTTGACCATTGTCTTCCATCCAAACTTAGCATCGGTTTTTCTTCCAGATTCTAGAATCAGGGCAGGATCGACACAAAGATTGCTAGATGGTGGTACACCACAGGCATCATCTCCGACAAACTTAACACCTGAGAATACTACATTACCCAAACAATTCTCTGTGCAGCATCCGCTACCGTCATCATACCAAGCAGGACCACACATTCCATATTCCCATTCCTCGAATGTTCTTGGTACAGGAATTTCGTCGGTAGATCCAGTCTTGATGGTCATTGTTGCCCTATAAGGCACCGAAGGAATTAGCTGAGTATATTTTCTAATTCCATAGTAGTTACCACTATAACCTAAATCGTTATTGGTTGTTCCGTCAAAGTACAACGCACCAGAGTTTGTGTACGTCTCTTTGGCTCTGAATATTCCACCGTCGTTACAAGTTTCCTCACGCCACACGGTGCAGTCTGTGAACAGTGCTGCATCAATAGCTTTGCTTGGACTATCACCAGTGCATGATCCATAAGCAGTTAGATCAACACCTCTAATCTCATTATCTACAGGTAAAGCTGCAACGTGATTATCTGTTAGTTCAATTCCAGTACCGTAGTTGTTATTGAACCACGATCCGAAAGGCGAACCAAAGATAGAGCCGCCCACTTCGTAACTTGCGGTCACTAAGTTTAGGCTTCCAGATTCTAGGTATTGTCTAATTGGATTGTAAACAACGAGTGGTAGGTCGTTAGTAACAATATTTGGTGCGGTAATAACCATAGGCATCGTCGCCTTGGCTCTGGTTGATGCACCGCCCTGAAGACCAAACATGGAGAGGTTGACTACTCCACTTCCATCGGCCTGTTGTGTGTTTGTTTGATTATTAAATACTGTTTGGAATAGGACATCTTGAGATACACCTTTAACCCCAGAGTGTCCAAGCAAGCTCATATTAAGAACTGGACCGTCTGGTGAACCAGTAACCTCTGCATTGTATACGGTGAGAGGTATTCCAAGAATACTTCCGGGTCCACCACCAGCAGAAGAACCGCCACCGCCACCGGGACGACCACCACCTCCAACTCCACCATTAGGTAGCGATGCTCCGGGCGTACTGTTGGGGTCTTGGTCTGGAGAGTTGTCTGCGACACCAATTGTTTCTGGCATCACAAGATTGACTACACCAGAACCTTCTGGTGGGATTAGGCCAGATACATTTAGGTTGAAATATGCATATCCAGATCCCGGTGCAGAAGCCAATAAGTTAAGCGAATTCTTTGCGGGAATTGCACCAGATATATTGAGGTGGAATCCAGATGGTATACCTTCATCAAATGTGTCGTATGGGAAAGGAACCTGAATTGTTAGATCCAGACCATCATTAACCTCTCTTGGGAAACCACCAACATTTAGATTAATCTGGCTAGAAGCTGGAAACGCACCACTAACGTTCAAGTTCATGCTTCCAGAAGAATCAACTGCACAGATATTAGCATCTGCCATTCTTACATGAGACGAGTGCATGTACAACCTAGATTCAAACGGAGGTCCGCTTGGATATACGAGGTCATACTGAACAAACATTTGATTAACGTCGTCAGTAAAATATCTTTCTTTGAAGTCTTTTAATCTAGGCTCTTTGGGGAAGATCGCCCATTCTTCTGTTTCTTCACATAAATCTTCATAGTCAAAAGTTGAATCTAATCTGATAACACAACTAGATGGTTTAATATAATGGACTTTTCTGTTTACCAATCCCCAGTTGGGTTCGTCTGGTGTCCAGTATGGCTCTTGCTTTTTAGTATAGAGGCTGACGATCATCTTCGGTCCAGAAGGAACGATGTCGTCACAAGATGTCCACTTGATACCTGAGCCAGCTTTGTGTTCTAATACGGTTTCAACTACGAGGGCACGTTCTGCAAAGTCGTATCCACACGGAAGATTTTTAGATATTCTTCTGTTTACAGAGTAGAAACTATTTGGAACGTCCGATAAATGGAATCTCAGGAAGTCGTTTTCCATCTGGGTGTGATATGCAACGCCACTGTTTACATTGGACAGCATAGGAAGATCATTGGACTGACTATATCCAGATCCATGATGCTTAATATCAAATACGATCTGCTCTGCATTTGGACGCTTTTGCCACTGGTCAAATGCTATACCAAACTCACAGTATTTGAAGTCGCCAATTGCCCAGTCGTTGAAAGTGTCTTCGTTTACACGGTCCCACAGTTTGTATCTATCTTTGTCTGCTGATTCGCCCGGATTAAAATATTTAGATCTAACATTTGCAAAGAAATCGTCTGCTGTAACCTGTTTATAAGTCCAATCAGAATTTGACTCAACAATGTTTGTACCAGATCCGTAGAGCGTATTTACCCCAGAACTGTATGCAGAAATACCAAACTCGCTAACGAGCATGTTCATACCAACGCCAGAGCCATCAGAGTGTCCTAATACAATTGGGGCACTATTTTCATTTCTGATAAACTGAGAAGATTCGTCCCTCAGAGTATCCCACATACCTGCGGCATCTTCTGAGTCTGTGTATAATTTTAATTTCTTACTATAATTATCATTGTAAGTAAGTAGCACACTGAGTGGGTATGTGTAATCATAGTAGTTTGCCGTATCTTGAATACTTACTATGGCACCACCAGAATCTTGTGCCCACGCTGTTAGGAATCCGCCCTCATAACCTAGAACCCACCCCATATCAGTTGGAGTGTCCCACTGAGATGCAAGAACGCCACTTTCAAATAAGTCATATCCTACACCCGAAACATTTGAGTCTGGAGTAAATCTCAAGAAGATAGCAAAGCCACTTACCGTATCTATTGTGCCAAAGTCGATTTTCTGATCACCAGCTTCACCACTAATTCTGACAACTCTATCAAATGCATCGGCAATCTTACCGTACATTGGGTTGCCAACAAACGTAGTGCTACCATTAGAAAGTGCAGTCCAGTCTGTGGATGTATAGTTACCGCTAAATCCGGGCAGATGGTCTGTGAAGAGTTCGTCTTGAGAGAATCTCCATCCAAGGTTTTGGTAGACTTTAGGACTGCCAACGAGTTCACCACTAGCAGTACCAAGACCACTTGGAGTATTTCTAGGGCCAAGATCTGTAGACTGTACAAATCCATCCAAAAGATTATCAAACTTATAATAACCAGATAAGAATGGGTAATCAATAACTGGGTTCTCAAACCCAAAGCCAAACATATCTGGATCGTATGGGCCGCGAACTGTGCCCTCTACACCACGCCATCTTCTAGAATAGTTTGTTTTGATTGTCTCAGGCGAACTATAAGTGTGGGGCAGACCTCTCAGGTGAGAAATTGGCTGATATCCAGATCCAGTATTTAGGTAATCATCAACTGAACCTCTGGACGTTGGGAATAAGGCGGCTTCCGATCTACCGTCTTGTACCTTACCTACCTTCTCTCCACCTTGAGTGTAAAGATTAAGGCCGTTAGCAGGAGCATATCTTGTGCAAAGCTCTACGTAGGCTACCGAAGCACCGCTAGGAATTGGATAAATGTCTAAGTAAACACGCTCTAATAATGAGCTTACACTGTAATCACTAGATAATCCTAATCTAACATCATCATCTAAGATAACAAGTGGAACTTCATACCACTCAAAGTCTGTTCCGGTAACAACTGGGTATTGTGTTAATCTATAGTGGTCGTTGCCGCTACCCTCAAAGTAGTCATCCATCTCTGACAGAGACTGTTCTGATAGGGCAAAATCATCACCATAAAAACCAGATAGAACAGGATGAGTTCCAACATTAGGAATAAATTGATCGTTCAGGAATACCCCAGAAGGATCTTGAATGAATCCACCAGATGGGCTTGTGACATTCAATAGTTTGTCATCGCTATACCCTACAACGTCTAAGACGTAATCTCTAGTTCCGGGTTCTTTCTTTGCTAAAACTTTAAGTGTGAGGCTCTCAATATCATAGTAAATAGAATCTCTCTGGATGTCACTTCTTCTGTTTTCTACGTTGAAAGCACCGCTTGGGCTCCACCATATATTTTTAGTGCCTTGGTCAAATTCAAGATTGAAGGCACCCGGAGTAATTTCGTCAACACTAGATCCGCAACCGCCAAATCTTAGCAAGAGTTTACCGGAGTCTGCTACGCCACCACCCTCTGCTGTTTGCAGTTTGATAAATCTGTCTGTGTCTTTTTGTCTAATAATATCTACAAGTTTTTCTGCACCGCACTCGTCTTCGTTAGAAGCACCAAACGTTTCACCACGAGGAATGTTATTATCATCTACCCAAGTGTTATTGGTCAATGCTGGATATATACTTGTATCGTAATCATAAAGATGCATAAAGTTAGGCTTGATACATCTTTCGAGTCTCTTGCCCTTCTCTGGAACTTCCATGTAAACATTGAAGGCGTTCTCGATTCTTGGCCCAAAACCACCACTGTTGCAGATTTCCAGAGAAGCTACTTTGAAACCTCTGGTTGGATTAAGAAATCTAGTTTCATGTGTAGATAGGGGTTGACCATCTAATGCCAAGTAGTTATTACCTGCTTCATCGCTGAATATGTCTGGCAGTATATAGTTCTCTTCGAAACCGGGGTCGAAACCGGGATCGAACGGATCGTCAAGAGAAACAGCACGAACACTAAATGATAACTTATAACCTGAGACTTCGTGCAGGTACGGTTTTACTCTTTGAAAATCGTAAGACT
>MDTC01257652.1_pt1 | contig 19931 bp, 19 predicted proteins | sample 811181 | NCBI WGS metagenome assembly MDTC01 (sample SAMN05326644, study PRJNA326480) | marine metagenome | isolation source: seawater | place: Pacific Ocean: North | collected 2011 | reverse complement strand
GCTTATCTTGATTTTACAAACATCAATCTGCTTGAATTTGACCTCGACTGTGGACTGTACGAAGACGGTTCTACAACGCCTGAAGACACATATTCTTGGGAAAATATTGCTGTTTCGAACAATTATTTTTCCTTCCAATCCAGTGGTCAAGTCAATGCCACGACCGGTAATGCCGACCTGTTTGCCGCAAATCCCGGGACATACCGTATCGAATGCGAAGTTCTGAGAGATTTAGATGATGGACTACTTGGCACTATTGTCAGTAACAACTTCCAAGTTATCGATGCTGATGTAACTGGAATTGAGGCAATTAATATTGCAGGTTTGACTTCAGTGTTTTACGATCGAGTCGATGCAACTCCCCCGCTGGTCACTACCGTAAGCATGGACATAATCGACCTGTATGTTGGTGAGACCTACCTTATTGAATGGGAATTGTGCGTCAATAAATACGGCTCATGCAACATCTATGACCAATACGCTGCGGAAGGTGGAGTTGACCCTACCGAAACTGGTGGTGAAATTACATTCACGCCCACAAGTGGCACTGAAACATTAACCTTTGATTTCAATGACCCTGGGCTCCTTAATTGGTCCCCACTGTCTGGCATTGGAAACGAAACATATTACTTCAATGTCGATCTTTCAGTTCAAGGTGTTCATCTTACTAATGCTCGCAGCGACACTTTTGTCTTTGGAGGAGAGATGACCTCATCATCATATATTTCTCAAGTCAATAATGTGCTGCTGAACACCGGAGTGCCATTCTCAGGCCAAATATATCTTGACTTTGAGAATTTCAATATTCTTCAATTCGATCTTAATTGTGAACTCTATGAAGACGGAGCAACGACCCCAACAGACACGAAATCATGGCTGTATTCTGGGATTTATAACCGTCGGTTCTCATTCGCTTCTAGCGGCGAAGTCAATGCAACGACTGGAACTGCGGACCTAATGCCGGTTAGCTCAGGCACACATCATATCGAATGCCATGTTATTCGTAAATTCGATAACACTGTCCTCGGTAGAATCGTGGGTAACGATTTTGAGGTAATCGATGATACTACAAACCAAGACGATGCCTCGATTTCAGTAACGGTTGAAATGCATGCTGACCATCAATACGCAAACATCACTATTGCAGGCATTGATTTGGATGCTGGACAGGAATACAAGTACGACTGGATTGTTCATGATAATGTGCCAACCCCACCAGTAATGCTCTTAGAAAACGACGTGATTTGGGTTCAAGGTACTGGGGAAACTTCGGAGTATGTATTGGAGTTCCATGACCTTGAAGACACGACTAACGCATGCTTTACTGTAATATTCTATGCTGGCGAAACTGAATTACAGACCGTCTCAAACATCTGTTGGGCTTCTGCATCCACATCAGACCTTGATGGTGATGGCGTGTATGACAAGAACGATCTTTGCGACAATACTCCCGCTAATTCAGTGGTTCAAACAGATGGTTGCTCGGATTTAGACGGTGATGGATTTGATTCAAACTACGAGATTAACTGTGGCTCTGACCCGAACGATGGAAATGTAGTACCTGCAGATTACGATGCAGACGGAACCTGTGATTTACTCGACACAGATGCAGATGGAGACGGATTCCTCAACGAGGATGAAATAATGGCAGGAACTCTACCTCTTGACGAGACATCTTTCCCTGCCAATCGACTGCCTACTTGCTCATTGTACTACTCATTAGAGGTTGATGGGATTCCAACCACATTCGAAGGTGACGCGGTGATTCCAGCACTTTCAGGTGTAACTGCCCAAATAGGCCTAGACTCGGTTGTACCTCCGTCAATTACAATTCCTGCTGGAAACTATTACATGACTGCGCACTGTATCGATCTTGACGGCGATGATATTACTGTAACAGTCAACGACATTACCATTGGACCAGTTGCTGGAGAAGTAAGTGCTGCTGCACTTATCGTCATTGAAGAAAATGTAAGTGAAACCGTAGATGTGACCATAACATGGACTGACGGAACTGAAACTCTCATGACGATGGTGACCGTTGAAATGAAAAGCGATTCAACCACTCCAATACCTGGATTTGGACTGCTGGTTGGGATGAGTGCCCTCTTGCTTGCAGGTCTTGCCTCTCGCAAAAGACATGAATATTGAGTTGCCAAGGAGCCGGATGAGTAATCGCTTGCCACGATGCTAGCGCATCGAATCGAGTGCTTGTTGAATTTGGTTTTGAAACCGTGAAAGATTACTTCCACCCCACTCTGAAACTCGTTCTCCGTTGACGAAGATAGCCGTAAATGGCATGATGTCAACATTTGAAACCCACGGATGTGCAATCTTAAATCGCCCCATGCCTGGATGATCCAGCATCAATTTTCCAAACCGAACGTTTGAGGGTACACCTTCAGTTGTTAACCAGACACGCAATTCATCAGCCAGTTGTAAACAGGAGTTGCAATCATTCTTTGACAACACCAAAACTGAAACTGGGGCATTCAAGAAAAACTCCCACGTGTCTTCATCAAGCAGTTCAAGTGTTGCCATATCAATGCCTCACGCGAACTCAAAGCCGATGTTGAAAGTTGTGAGCTTGTTCAAAGAGTAGATGCGAAGGTGACGATTGCATCATAGTCAGGTTCGACACCTGGGTTTTCAGCCACCCAGCGGTGTTGTACGATGCCGTTCTTGTCGATGATAATTACCACTCTGTTGGCACACATATATCCTTCAATACCGCCAAGACCGACGAAAGTAGCGTCATAGGCTTTGACAACATCTCGGTCAAGGTCAGAAAGAAGTGTGAAATCAAGATTGTATTTTCGAGCAAATTCAGCATTTGCCCAAGGCGAGTCGACACTTATTCCGAGTACGGTAGCATTAGAATCGTTGAGTTTTGCAAGATTATCTTGAAATGCACACATTTCTTTGTCACAAACGCCAGTAAAAGCACCTGGATAAAAGGCAAGTATGACCGTCTGACCGGTGAAATCAGCTAGACTCACATCGCTCTTGTCGGTGGTTTTCAAGGTAAAGGCAGGGGCAGTATCTCCAATATTGACCATAGCAGTCCCACCTATCGCCGGCGTATATCCGTTTCGATTTCAAGCGACGTCGAAACGGTCAGCGTTCATGACCTTATTCCACGCTGCGATGAAGTCATTGACGAATTTGTCCTTGTTGTCGTCTTGAGCGTAAACTTCAGCAATTGCGCGCAGTTGTGAGTTGCTGCCAAAGACAAGATCGTAGCGAGTTGCTCGGCGAACAAGTTCGCCGCTAGAACGGTCAGTGGCTTCATAGGAGTTGCTTCCAGTTGCTTTCCATTGAACATTCATGTCCATGAGTGTAGTAAAGAATTCGTTAGAAAGATTGGTGTCAGCACCAAAAATTCCTCGGTCATCTGAACTTACGCCCATCGAACGGAGACCACCAACCAAAACAGTCATTTCTGGAGCAGACAAGCCGAGAAGTTGTGCCTTGTCAAGCATCATCTCTTCCGGACTGACATTGTAGTTCTTCAACAAGAAGTTTCGGAAACCATCAGACACTGGTTCGAGTACTGCAAACGAGTCTACATCTGTCTGAGCATCGCTTGCATCTCCACGGCCTGGCATGAATGGAACTTCGGTTCCTGATGCCATTTCGATACCGACATTGCCAGCAAGAACGATGGTGTCAGCTATGCTTGCGCCGTGTGCTTCGGCAAGGGGGGTGAGTGCGGCAAGAACCTTTGCCAGTTGCTCAGGTTTGTTGGCTGTCCAGTCTTTTTGAGGGGACAGACGGATACGTGCACCGTTGGCACCGCCGCGCATGTCCGAGCCACGGTAAGTGGACGCACTTGCCCAAGCAGTTTCAACCATTTCCGAGACCGAAAGACCGGAGGATTTGATGGCCTGCTTCAACGAAGTGACATCATAAGATGTGTTTCCAGATGGAACTGGGTCTTGCCAAATGAGTTCTTCATCTGGTACATCAGGTCCGAGATAACGAGACTTCGGTCCCATATCACGGTGAAGGAGTTTGAACCAAGCTCGAGCAAAGGCATCACCGAACTCTTCCGGATTTTCGTGGAAGTGCTTGGAGATTTTTCGGTATTCGGGGTCTCGAATCATTGCCATATCAGCAGTAGTCATCATGGTTGGAACTTTCAATGAAGCGTCTTCTGCATCTGGTGCCATATCTTCGGCATCTGGATTCGCAGGTGTCCATTGGTTTGCACCTGCTGGACTCTTGACGAGTGTCCAAGAATCTTCGTACTTGAACAGAATGTCGAAGTAGCCATTGTCCCACTCAGTAGGATTCGCAGTCCAAGCGCCTTCAATTCCGCTGGTAATGGTGTCTCGACCTTTTCCAGAGCCGTGGGTGTTGGCCCAACCAAATCCTTGCTCTTCTATCGAAGAGCCTTCGGGTTCTGAGCCGACTTGTCCTGCATCTCCCGCACCGTGCGCCTTTCCAAAGGTGTGACCACCGGCAGTAAGCGCAACGGTTTCAGCATCATCCATAGCCATTCGAGCGAATGTCTCTCGGATGTCTTGCGCGCTCAAGAGCGGGTCAGGATTTGAGTTTGGACCTTCAGGGTTGACGTAAATGAGTCCCATTTGAACAGCCGCTAGGGGGTTGTCAAGGGATTGACGAGTGTCGCCGTATCGGTTGTCTCCAAGCCATTCATCTTCAGCACCCCAATAGATGTCTTCTTCAGGATGCCAAATATCTGGACGGCCGCCTCCGAATCCGAAGACTGGACCTCCCATGGATTCAATGGCTACAATACCGGTCAACACCAAAAGGTCGGCCCAGCTGATTTTATTTCCATACTTTTGTTTGATTGGCCATAGGAGACGTCGAGCTTTGTCGAGGTTTCCGTTATCTGGCCAACTGTTGAGAGGAGCGAAACGCTGAGCGCCAGTACTTGCTCCGCCTCGGCCGTCACCGATACGGTAAGTACCAGCAGCGTGCCAGGTCATTCGAATAAAGAACGGACCGTAATGACCGTAATCGGCTGGCCACCAATCTTGGCTATCGGTCATTAAGGCATGAAGGTCTTTCTTCATGGCAGCATAATCCAAAGAATTGAATGCGTCCTTGTAGATGAAGTTCTCATTCATTGGATTTGATTTACGGTCGTGTTGGTGGAGTATGGCCAAATTCAGTTGGTTAGGCCACCAATCGTTGTTCTTCATTCCAGTGCTTGGTGCACTAATTGCACCATGCATTACCGGACACTTTGCTTCTGTATTATCGTCACCCATGCCTTTCATTTTACGGCCTCAAATCACCCAGTCCTACCCCTTATATCAATCTGTAGTTACACCATTTATGCAACCAAAATCATACTCTTTTACAAGGTAGTATTGATGTGCTGGGTGTGCAAGCAATTGCCATGAAGCATCCTCAACGCAGCCATCTTGCGAAACATTGGGTACTGGACCCGAGTTGTGTATTCCTCAACCACGGCTCATTTGGGGCCACTCCAACTCACATACGCAACGAACAAGCACAATGGTTGAACCTTCTAGAAACGGAGCCTGTTCGATTCTATGAAGACCTAGCGATGGATTTTATGCACAACTCTCGTCTTGCTTTAGCAAAGATGCTCGAGTGTGAGGCGGATGACCTTGCGCTTATTGAAAACGCAACATCTGGAGTCAATACGGTGTTGCGTTCGCTGGTGTTCAATGAGGGTGATGAAATCCTTGTCCCGGACCATGCATATCAGGCCTGCCGCAATACAATTGATTTCGTGGCTGAACGGTGGGGTGCTCAAGTTGTCACGGTCAATATCCCGTTTCCAATCGACAATCCAGATGTTGCATACAAAGCTATCATGCAAGGCGTCTCTTCGAAAACGGTTCTTGCAATGATTGACACTGTCACCAGTCCGACCGGACTTTTGATGCCGTTTGAAAGACTTGTACAGGCACTTGAAGCGAAAGGGGTTGCAGTTTTGCTCGATGCTGCTCACGGAATAGGAATGATTCCCCTTTCCCTTGACAAACTTGGCGCTTCATACACGACAAGTAACTGCCATAAGTGGCTGTGCGCGCCAAAAGGTTCTGCTTTTTTACACGTAAGAAGGGACCTGCAACACCTCATTCACCCACTCACAATCAGTCACGGGATGACGTTCCCTCTCGGCGACACCACTCGTTTCCGACACGAATTTGACTGGACCGGGACTCGAGATTTATCCGCAGCATGCTCAATTCCTGCCACAATGGAATACATGGAAAACATGGTTGAGGGCGGATGGCCAGCCATCATGCAACACAATCATGATTTAGCAATTGAAGGGCGAGCCATTCTTTGTAAGCGACTTGGAATTGAGGAGCCATGTCCCGAAGAAATGGTTGCTTGCATTGCCACTCTTGTTCTGCCTGGTCAAAGCAATAACGGCATACCGTTGCATGAACCTGACCCACTGCACAAGGTACTTCAAGAAAAATACAACATTCAAGTTCCGGTTTGGTCATGGGATTCGCCTAAGGGGCGTTACATTCGAATCTCTGCACAACTCTACAACCATGTGGATGAATACCATTACCTGGCAGATGCACTCGCTACCGAACTTAACGTCGATTAGAAGGTTAAGACTTTCTCGCTGTCCAGGACCCATGCTGAACATTCGGCCATGGTTGAAAATTGTGCACCGTCGTAATACGGCTCGCCTTTGAGAACTCCGCATCGATTCTGACATGTTCCACAGACTTTGACTGGAACGCCTTTAGCGATCAGGTCCTTGGTCATCGCAACCATGTCTTCAATGCCTTCGGGCGGTTCAATGCCGTCACGCGCCAAATCGACGCTGTCGTTCATCAGAAACAGTCGAACTTCTGCCCCATCGTTGTTGAGTTGCCTTGCTAAGCGCAACGCGTTCCAAGTGACATCGGTGCCGTCGTAGGGTTGCTGATTGAGAATGATGAGTATTGCCATACATGACCGAAGGTGACACGATGCTTGAAACCAACGATGAATTTGAACGCGTCCTAGTAAAACATGACTTCAAAAGGAGAAGACCAAAGCAGCGTATATGAAACGGTCATTTGCTGAATTCGCTAAATGGCTTATTCCACACCGCAACAGAGTCCATGTTGCTGTTTTCTTTCTCACCCTTCTAATGATTCCAGGCGCACTTACCGCACTCCAGCCTATCGACATGGAATCGTACGAGATGGACTCGCCAGAACTTGAAGCTCAATCGATCATCGATGAAGAGTTTTCGAATTCTGAAATCATTCTCGGATTCCTTGTCTCAGCGCGTGACCCCGCAAGCGTTCCTCCGTTGGAAGAGTGGACTCCAGTGCCTCGGATGAGCGACGGTGCACCCGACTACGCCTCTCTTCCAGGCGCCACCGAGATGCTTGAGGCGGGAGAGCCTTGGGGAGGAATTAACGCTCCCACGGCAGGAATAATGAATTTGACGCTGTTACAAGAAATTGATTCAAAGGTAAATTTGGTTCACGAACACCCACTTAGCAAAGCAATGAAACCGCTCGTCAACGATGTCACTGGTAACCAAGCCCCAGGAGCAATTTCTCTTTCCGACCACTTCAGAGGATTCATGAACGGGACATCCATTCTTACCCAACCTGGCCTAACGACACTCGGTGTCGTGACTGAACCGCCAACCAATTGGACAGATTGCGGTATTTTGGATTGCCTTGAATTTGATGACGTCAATGTGACACAACAGCACATCGACCTGGCAGCATCACGTATGGCTGAAGCATCCGACAACAATTTCCTACGCTGGTTATCTTTGGATAGAGGATTTGTCGCCGACATGAACGCTCTTCAAATTGGACCCGTCGGAGGTTCACTAAACAGTGACGGTTCATGGGAGAACGCCTTCTACGCCAGCGGAAGATGGTCTGCATCTTCGACCTGGTTACTTGTTCAATTTGACAGAGGAATGCTTCAAGAAATGGGCTGGGAAGTCATTTGGAAAGATTCACTGCAAGAAAAAAGTCTCGACTTTTCCGATGATGGAATAAAAATCGGCGGATATCGAATTGCCGACCGCTCGTTGGTTCTGCACCCGCCTCAATATTCTGAAGAATACTGTCTTGAAAAGATGGATGAAGGTACTGGATGTTCCACTGAATGGTCGTACATGGATTTGGAGGGGCATCTGCGCTCAAACGACAGAACAACGATTACGCTCTTACTCGGACAAGGCGTTAACGTCGAGGTGAACCGTGAGCTCCAAGCAAGCGGCGGTCTTGTTCTGCTGATGGGTATAGCCATCGTCGGCTTGCTCTATGTGAGCCTTCGAAGACTTACTGATGTGATTATCGTAATGTTTGCTCTTGGAACTGCATTGCTCTGGATGCAGGGCATGATAGGACATTTCTCAAGCATGACTTCATGGTTTGGTCTGTCGCTCATTGCACGGTCGCAATTCTCAAATTTACTCCCGATTCTTGTCCTTGCTTTAGGAATCGACGACTCTCTACACGCACTGCATCGATACAAAGAGGAGCGAGGCAAGTCCTTCACCCCTGAAGAGGCTGCTGAAACTACATTGCAGCGCGTCGGGCGAGCGATCATGCTGACTTCTCTCACGACAATGGCTGCTTTTGCTGCGAATGTATTCAGCGATATTGCTGTACTTCGTTCCTTTGGAATTGAAGCCGCACTCGGAATCCTATCCGCTTTCATTCTCACCGGATTATGGGTTCCACTCATCCGGCTTTCAGTCGACAAATGGATGCTAGAGCGTGAAATGAATATCGATGAGTCGGGCGATGTAACACACCTTATTCCTGAACGATGGTTGAAGAAAATCTCTGTGGGTTCTGGTACATTCAGAAATTCAGTAATTATCGCCTCGATCGCTTTCTTACTAACGGTTCCGGCTGCTTGGGGCATGGCTCAACTGGAAGGTGATTTTGCGGTTGAGGATTTCTTGGATGAACGCTCAGACTTCGCTATCGGAGTTCAGGAAATCTCGGAACGGTTTGCTGATGAAGGTGAACCTGCAAATCTTTTGATTGAAGGCGATATTCTTGATCCCGCAGTTTTTGCTGCTATCGACATCTTCCGCCAGGACATGGACGATTTGCCCGAAGGCGTACCGGACAAGATAACTCGGCAACCTGACGGTACCATCGACATTCTTGCTCTTGACGAGATGGTTCTGGCTGCACAGGGCTCGTTGGTTCTGGACCCAACGCCGTTCGAAGCTGCTGGATGGCAGGTAAACGAAACTGGACATGGAATGAATTGCTCCACTGCTGGAAACGGGCCATTGATGGATTTGACCGACCGAGAATGTTTAGCCTTCTTCTACGGATTCTTGTCACTGAACGGAGTTCCAGGTGTTGGGCCAATTCCAGATATCCCTCCGAGCATTGTAGCCTTGTACATCGCTCCAAAGGTCGAACTCGACCCTACACAGCCATGGCTTGACATCAACGGTCAAGATGCGGTGTATGAACGAATGCTCATTCGATTTGGCATGACTGCTCCTGAGGATTTCCCGGGCATGGCTGGGGGCATGGAAGAAGTGTGGAGGGACCTCTCGTCGTTCACCAATCTCTCAACAGGCGACCGATTGGAATCTGGTGACACGAGTGACGAAAAACCGCTCACTTGGGTTATGACGACTGGGCGGCCAGTAACGCGCTTTGTCGCCTCCACAACAATGCAGGAGGAGATGCAATCATCGCTTCTGCTTGGTTCACTGTTTGTATTCATCACCCTCTCAATCGGGTTCAAGTCGTTCAAGCAAGCCAGCGTCACTCTTGTTCCAATCCTTTTGGTCGTGGTTTGGTTGTATGGCCTAATGTACATGGCAGGTTCGTCTCTCAACATAGTCACAGTAACCATAGCAACGATATCACTGGGAGTTGGTATCGATTATTGTATTCACGTTACCGAGAGATATAGGGAAGGGCGTGAATCGGGAGAAACTCACAAAGAAGCCCTCATCGGCATTGGAGGTGCCTGTGGCCTGGCATTAGTCGGTAGTGCCGCCTCAGATATCGCCGGGTTCAGTGTCATCGCTCTTTCACCAATGGGCTTATTCAGCAACTTTGGAATATTCTCAGCAGCAATGATTGGTTTCTCGCTCGTTGCAAGTCTCGTTCTCACCACTGCGGCTTTAGGCTTGGTTGCCCGTGCATCGAATGTGGGGGCACAAGACGATGGAAATCCGACCGCTTGAAAGCGACAACATTACTGTTGGTTGGAGAATAAACGAAGAAGGATTACCGGGTACTGGCAAGATTTCTGAGGACGAATTTAACGACTTGATGGAATTAAGTGAGTTTTGTCTTGGAGCATTCGACGGCAGTGAATTGCTGGGATTCGTACTTTGTTTACTACCAAACACTTCGTATCAGAGCCTAAATTACGCTTGGTTCCAAGAAAAATACGATGAATTTTTGTACGTAGATCGAATTGCAGTAAGCCAAAAACATCGGAACCGAGGTGTTGGGACTCAACTTTACCAGTGCGTATTCAACTATGCTGAACAACTCAACTATCCGGTTGTAGCAGAAGTTAATCTTACCCCGCCGAATCTGGACTCTGAACGATTTCACCGCCGACATGGTTTCAAAGTGGCCGGAGTATTTCACAGCGAAACAAAGTCGGTGACGATGTTCTTGCGCCCAATGTCCTTGCCTGAGTAACTGCCTACAGCATGTTTAAGTCCAAACTCCATGAACAAGTTTCATGGTTGCCGATGAGCACGACTTTCCTCCTCAAAGCGTTGTTATCGAATCCGGAACGGATGATGCTGAAACAGTCGATGTCAGCACTCCAGTTCTATCAGGAACCCCGATGGCCTATTATCCCAACCAACCGTTGATTCCTGTCGATGACAAACCTCCTTACAATTTGCTTTGGATATCTTTACTCGTTATCCTATTATCAACACTGTTACCCATCTTATTGACAGACACTGGCTTCGATCAGGACGACGTGTTTTGCTTTGTTCTCTGCAACGGAAATGCAACAGGGCTGATAATGCTAGGAATTTTTGGCATCAAGTATGCGGGTTGGAAGAAAAGAAACGGTGGCAATATAATGGTGGGTTTGTCGACCTTAACGGCCATTTTTTGCTTTGTAGTGGCCGCCGTGTTCCTTTTCTTGTACTCCCTTTATGCTTCTGATGAATACTTTGGTTTGTGAAAATACCGATGAATTGATGAAGGAGAGGTTGGAGCATTGACTGCTGTCTTTGGGGTTGACCCCGAGAAAGTGGTGATATTATGACCGACAAGAGTTCCAATGAAACTGACGACTCCGATGAAGATTGGATGAAGTATGCAAGTGCAGGTTTTGGTCAAACAGATTATTCCTTATGGGATGATGAGCAAGTCGTCGAGTCAACGGTAGAAGACAGCGAAGAATGGCAGGATGAGTCTCCAGATCAGTTGAGCACTCATACCGAAGAAATTTCCCGTGCACCCTCACCGGCTGGTCACAAACACCTTGTTCGCATCGGTACCTGTGACCATTGCCTAGGGCGACTTGGTGGTAAAAAGCGGTTTGAACAAAGTATTGAGGAGTCGGGAATAGAAATCCGAGCGGCGGTCAATGAACGTGACTCGCATCTCTTCGGCGCCCGAGAACAAGAGCCGTTGTGCCCATTTTGTGAAAATTTATTTGAGGAATCGGAGTTACTTGCTGAAATCATCTACGATAATATTGCCCCATACGAACTATCTCGCTTGCAACTCGGTGCTCGAATACCAAAAGACCAAGTGCAAGAAGAGGAGGAAATGCGCAAGAGATTTGGAGCTGGCGGCTCGGATGCACTCAAGAGCGGGCTTGTTCAGTCGATTGCTCAACACCTCAATAAAAAGCTAGAAAACATAACCTTGGTCAACGACAAACCTCAAATTTTAGCTCTAATCGATGTGTTGACACTCACTGTTGAACTCGATATCCGAGCACACTACCTGTACGGGCGATACCTCAAACTTGAACGTGGGATTCCGCAAACACGATGGCCGTGTCGTGCATGCAAGGGACGAGGATGTCAGCGTTGTGAACAATCTGGCCTTCAATACAAAAAAAGCGTTCAAGACCTCATTGGCAACCCTCTGCTCGAGTTGTTTCAAGCCGAGGAACATGCGTTTCATGGCATGGGCCGAGAAGATATCGATGTACGCTGTATGGGCCGAGGTCGCCCTTTTGTAATCGAAATGAAAGAACCAAAGGTTCGCTCTGTCGATGCTGAAAAAGCAATGGAGAAAATAAATTCTTGTGCCGAAGGCAGTATCCAGATTACGGGCCTAAGGGATTCTACCCGTAGCGAGGTTGTCCGTGTGAAAGACACACCGGCAGAAAAATCCTACACTATCCGGTTTAGAATTCTGCCCTTGAGCGAAGCTGAATACGCAGTGTTAACGGCACCCGTTGATTTGACTCATGAAGATGTTCAAGAACGAGGCGGAAAAGGAAAGAAAAAATCCTCTAAAAGAAAGCGTAGAGGAGATAGGAAAAACGACCATACCAAACCTTTGCCGACAGTCATTGATGTACCAGAAGGGCCCAGTGAAGAGGAGCTTCGGGCGATGAAAAAGCCTGAACTTGTCGCAAAAGCTGAAGAAATGAAACTGAAAAAGTCCGGAACAAAAGATGAACTCATCCAACGTATTCTTGAATCAGGCCCCCCGCCACCCGTATTCTTCGATTTACCTGAAACCGAGTCGGTCATGCAGACTATCGAAAAGTTGTCTGGAGTCATTCTAGCACAACGCACTCCAGAAAGAGTCGCCCATCGCAGGGCTGATTTGATTCGTAGAAGAACAGTCTATGAGACCTCTAATCCGTCAATAGAACTCATGGAGGACGGTGTTCGAGAAGTCGAGTTCACTTTACGGTGTGAATCGGGAACATACGTCAAAGAAACTGTTCACGGCGATGGAGGCAGGACTCAACCAAGTCTATCCTCGCTCATCAAAGCTAAATGCGAAGTTCTTTGGCTCGATGTAGGCGATATTCACGCAGATTGAGGTCGTTTTTCAACACGATTTTGTCGCCTTTGGGGTTTCTATACGGTTGATTCTCAGTCGCGGTGCTTATATGGGAAAGGTAGGTCGCCAAATTGCTCCGAAGATGCGTAACTGCTGAACCGGAGATATAGGAGGCGACAAACATGAAGCGATCCAAGGGACTACGAGTCGGAACACGAAGCATTCTACGTCGACGTAAGAACGAACGTAGCCGAATCAATATTAGTCGAGTAATGCACGATTACCAAGAAGGTGACAGAGTCGCTATCGTACTTGACGGAGGCCAACAGATGGGCATGCCACATCGCCGATTCAACGGCCGAACTGGATTTATTCAAAAGCGACAAGGTGTTGCTTGGGTTGTTGCAGTTAAAGACGGAAACATGGCAAAGACTGTCATCGCTCGACCAGAGCACCTCCGCCCACTTGAATGAGGAATTACCATGACTGAAGAAGAACGATTCGTAGACTTTGCAACAGTTCGCACCCTTTTGCTTGAAGCTGAAAAGCGCCGCAAGAACCTCACCTATGAGCAAAAAGCAGCGCTTCAACACGCTGAATGGGCTGCTAGTGATGCTCGCAACGGTTACAAAACAAGTCCAGAAGTATTCCAAGCACTGAAAGAAGAACTCGGTGGAGTGGAAACGCTTTCCACCGCACCACATCTTGCGGCCAAACTGGCAGAACTTATGCCAATGTTTCCGAATGATGTCAAAGCAGTTCTCGCATCCAGCAGAATGAACATCAGCGATGATGAGATTAATTCTGTTTTAGAAATTGTTCGTCAACACATTGGATTTGAATGAAGGCCTCCCCACTGAGGTGAGAAACATGGCTGGACCACGTAAAGACCGCAACATTCGAGTGAACTCTGGGAAGCGTAAGCCTTCTCCTGCACCCACTTCAACATCATGGTCACGACCTGCAGAAGGCCGCGATGAAATTCAACCGGTCAAAAAGGCCGATACTCAAAAAAATGCCCCACGCCGTGATAACAATCAACGAAGCAACGACCGTCGTGGCAATAAAAGTCAGCATCGTGGCAACAGAACCAACCGGGGACAGCGCCAGCAACAGAATTCACCTCTGATGGAGGAAGCTTGGGCACGGGTGGTCGACCACGACCAAAACAAAAACGAGGTCATCGCTGTAAGTGAAGGAAAATTACTGCTATGCCGCCTCAAACCCAAGCAAGGAATTGCGCCCCTTCTCACTACTGCACGAGTCTACATCGGTACAGACGAAGATCAGCGTGAACATATTGACAGTGTTCTTGGAATGACCAATATTGGTCGTGTTGCAAACCATGTAAAAGCTGACCTCCCCCTTGTCGTACAAATTTTTATTGAAGAAAATGAACAACACTTCATCAACGCTTTCTTCAATGTTGCCGGTAACATGTCTCTCAAGCAGCATGCGTTTGAACTACTATCAGGTGTCGGAAACAAAAAAGCAATGCAGATGGTCGAGGCTCGGGGCTCAACGGGCTTTGAATCACTTAACGCATTAAACGAATCATGCAATATCGATGCCGGAGAATTGCTCGCAAAACGATTCCTTGCTGAAATTGAGGACCGAAATATCCAACCACGTCTGCTTGACCTGCTCTTGCCGGTGAAGGCATGAGAGGCGCACGCTGGCTGATTGATAGTCTTCGTGACAAACAGCCCGTTGACAAGAGTTTAGGTCAGCACTTTTTAGTCAGTGACAAGCTGATTTCTCGTGCTGTACAATTAGGTGAAATTCAGGCTGACGATCATGTGCTTGAAGTTGGCCCGGGCCCTGGCGTCTTAACAGAGGCTTTACTCGCTACTGGATGTACATTAACTGCTGTTGAAATTGATTCAGGGGCAGTATCACACCTAACCGATTGTTTTGCGCCAGAAATAGATTCAAACCAACTTACTGTGGTCGAAGGCGATGTTTTAAGTGCTGCATGGCCCCAAAACATCACTAAAATAGTTGCAAACATCCCTTACCAGATCTCATCGCCACTTATCGAAATCATCACTCGATATCATCGTAATCCTCGTACATCTGCTCTTGAATTAGTCGTGTTGCTTGTTCAGGAAGAATTTGCTGAACGCCTAACCATGGAGTATGAAAGCGACGTAGGCTCACTTGGGATGACTGCAAGCCTCGACTGGATTTGTGAAATTGAAGACAAGGTATCCCCGCATAATTTTAGCCCTATGCCGAAAGTAAATTCGCGATATGTGACGCTGGCCCCACATGATGAGAATTGGCCTTGTGATGTTCGATTGGTTCGACAGATGATTCACCTTGCTTTCCATCAAAGGCGGAAAAAATTACGCTCAACGCTCAAAGCAGTACCTCGAAGAATTGGCCGAGTCAACGGTTGGCATGCTCAACGATGGAAAGATGCCTATGCAGCACACCTTGAAGATGAGCGAATGGAAAGCAGACCTGAAGAACTGGAACTCGAAGACTGGATAGATTTGTGTGAGTCGTTTACATTGGCGACCAAGAACTCGTAGTTCATTAGGTGTGAAACGCTAATCTTGTCCGCGCTAAACGAGGAGAGGCTTTTCTTAGGAGTGGCTCCTCGCCTAGACTCGTCGGAGGGGATGCTATGGCCAAGAAAGACACCTACCTTGCTTTACTACGCCGAGGTATCGACGAAACCACTGCTCAGCAGTTGGCCGATTCCGGACTTAAAATTGGTGATCTGAAAAAGATTGACAAAGATATGCTGATTGAGAATTACGGCCTCAAAGCCGATATCGCTGACGGTGTCATCTCAATCATCACAGCAGGACCTCAAAGTCACGGAAAAGAGCGATATTTGTCAAAAGTTCTTGCTCCAGAGAAAAAGCAGGAATCGAAGATTGAAGAAATAAAGTTCCAGCGCAAACAAAAAGATGTACTCACTGAGTTGGCCGAGCAAAAAGAACGGCTAAAAATCGCAATAGTCGAGGCTTTTCGAGCAAAAAAACTCATTATGAACAGGCTTGGAAAAACTGTTGAATTGATTGTTAAGCTCGAAAATAATCTCCATGATGAAGGTAAAGATGATCAAAAAGTTAAGATTCGTGATCAACTTGAAACTCGAGGACTAGAGGCTGCTCGTGACCATGAAATGCTTGAATTAGAAGGTACACCTCAAGATATCGTAGATTTTCGACGCAAACATGTCCCTGCGCTTATCTTCCATGCTTGTCCGAACTGCGGTGATGAAATGGACCCTCGCCAAGCTCGTGATCAAGACCGTCCCGAAGATTGGGCATTCATGTGCTGGGAATGTGAAACAAGTTTCACGCCTGAATTATCAACTTTGGTTGAAACTCGACTTGAAAACGGTACTCGAATCAAGATTGACCCCGACATGAGACCCCGAAACCCAGTTCCTCCTAAGCCTGCTTCGATGGACTTGACGAGCATGAATGAACTTATTCGCAAAGACCTAGAAGTCACGGGAGCAACTGCCGACGAGATGGTGAAGGCTGTTGAAGAAGGTGGTTTGTCTGGCGGTCTTATGGATATCAATGACTGGATTGACCAAACTTTGGCTGCTAAGGACTACATTCAAGCACAAGAAGACCGAGAAGACTTCATTCTCAGAACTGGTGCCGGTGCTACGAAGTTCAACAAGTGGATGAAGAAAGCTGGTCTGTTCTTCAACAAGCAGACCGGCCGCTGGACACGTCACAAGGACATGCGCTGAGGTGTTTTGATGTCCGCCAATGCGGTAGCCGAAAAGGACGCCCCGGTTGTTCAAACATCAGTTCCAATTGTTCGGTTTCTTCAGGGAGCAACACTACTCGGCCAAACTCCATTTGTTGAGGGGCTGACGCTTGTCGAACATGCAGAGCAGGCTGGTGTCGAAATTCCAACGAACTGCACTTCAGGTACATGTGGAGCATGTATGGTGACCCTACAATTTGGAGAAGTTCCTTTACCTGACGATCTCCCGCCAGGCTTAGATGAATACTTGGTAGAAGAAGGCGCTCGACTAGGGTGCATAGGCAAGCCGATCGGAGATGTCGATATTGATATTCGACCACCGCTGTAGGGGGTTGTTGGATGCTGTTTGGATGGTCAATGAGCGATTGGATTATACTCGTAGTTGATGTTGTTGCAGTTGTACTAATCTTTCGATTCCTCTCATGGAAAATTAAGCATAAGTTAGAGGAAGTTGAACAACGTCAAAAATTTTCTCTCCGCCAAAAAAAATCCGCCCGTGAAAACAAATCGGGTGACCAGGAAACAGATGAGAATGGCCATTGAGCCTTTACGAAATCGCACATTAAACCTACGAATCCGAAGCGCGAGTGTTCAAGAACCGTGGACGCCTATCGTGATGTATGTCCAGTCGGAGCGATGTTACGACTGGCCCGTTACCCATCGGCCAATTTGTACAAATGGTCCGGCGTACAGTAATTCAGGACCCTTTATTTCGAAATCAGGCTTTGAAAGGCGAAGTAACACAATGGAAACAATACGCAAGTGGGCACACCTACTTTTCTCTTCGTGATAATGATGGGCAAATGAATGCAGTAATTTGGAAAGGCAAGTGTATTGTTGACTCCAGCATCAAAGAGGGGAGTGAAGTCGTTGTTCTAGCGTCATTGGACCTCTATGCAAAACGAGGAAATATTCAGTTGGTTGTCGATAAAATAGAACCGGTAAGTGTACTCGGTGAATTAGAGAAAAAGAAGCGAGAATTAATTGAGCAACTCAAAAGAGAGGGGGAGTTTGATAGAGCTCGTCGTCCGATTCCCCCGGTTCCTAAACATATTGCCTTGGTCACTGGTGCTGGTTCCGCCGCTCTATCAGATATGCAACGATTAATTGAAAATCGCTGGCCAGGATTGCGGAGAACGGTGATTGGGGTCTTGGTCCAAGGGCCAAAAGCTGCGGAAGAAATAGTTCGAGGGTTGGCCATAACGCGAAAGCTTAGCGATCCAAAACAGGCAGAAAAAAGAGGCGAACCACCGGTCGACCTCGTCATCTTAGGACGAGGAGGGGGGTCTCCTGAAGACTTGTGGGCGTTCAATCTGGAGCCCGTAGCACGGGCCATTTTGGCAAGCCCAATCCCCTTGGTATCTGCAGTAGGTCATGAATCTGATATTTTAGTCTCTGATTTGGTTGCGGATTTACGCGCCTCTACTCCATCTGATGCCATTGAACGAGTCGTTCCTGCCCGTAATGAAATAGAACTTTTTCTCGACGAAATGAACGAACGACTCACCATTGCTTCACGCCGACAAATGGCTGACTGCCGTCAGGTGTTAGCCGTACTACAATCGAGACTTCTTGTAGCGCCAATCATCGGATTAAACCGTGCCAAAGGTGAAGTCATAAAACTCTCAGCACGATTGAAAATGGCCGCACATCAGAGTTTAGCACGTCAATCAACTCGTCTTGCTCAACTCGAGGCGTCTTTAATTGCAATTCACCCACAACGAGTACTTGAGAGGGGTTATTCAATGACTCAAACGGCAGATGGCACGGTCCTAAGCAGTATTATCGGTTTGAAAAGCGGGCAAGATGTGATTCTTAATTTTGCGGATGGTTCTGCAGGTGCACAGATTAAAAAAATAAACAGTGAGGGGAAAAAATGAGTAATGATAAACCGACATACAGCGAAGCAGTTCAGCGGCTTGAAACCATCGTTTCAACATTAGAACGTGGAGGAATGGGCCTTGATGAAACCCTCAAATTATACGAAGAAGGGGCCGAACTACTCACGCTTTGTAAGCATGAATTAGCGGCTGCGGAAGGTAAACTGAACGAATTACAATTGGATGAAATAGAAACTGAACTTGAATCAGAAAAACAGTAATGTGAGTTAGGTTCAGCGACAGGTGGTGAAATATTGAAGCCGAAGAAATTACTTTCGATTCAGCGGAGATTGACTCGTTTGTTTCGTACATGGAGGGACCCCCATGCTGAGCATCCCCTTTCAGAAACCGATCAAATCCGTGGAGTTGAAGTCTCAGATGAAGGAATTGTTCAGATTGTCATGGTGCCTGAACGACCACATTGCCCATGCTGTTTGTATGACTTAAAGGACTTAAGAGAAAAAATACAATCGCTTCGAGGAGTCGCTGGCGTTCAACTCAAAATTACCGATGTACCTGCTGCGGAACGATGGACTCGGGTTCTTAATCCGGAATGACCCTGGATTTTAGAACTAAATAAACCGGTAAAGACCAGCCAAGAACTGAGGTTGTCCAAGCGATCAAAGAACCAACATATACACCAAATTCAGGAAGTGAATACATGGCCACTAATGCATAGATTGCCACACTTGCGCCTCCTAATGCCATTGGTCCAGCAGCCCCACGAGGAACTGTTGAACCTTGAGCTAGCCAAAGTGCAACCATGCTGGTAAGAAATATTGCAGGGAACACCGCAGCGAGGCCCGCTACAAACGCTTGGCCCGTACTGGATAGCCAAACTGCGATTCCGATAGCGATTGCAGCAGCGCTTCCTCGAAGGACAAGAATTGGTAGTGCGACACTCTGCTTGCCCTTAGGTGCTGCACGATTGTTCCAGTTCATCCAAACAGCCAGGCCGACAAGTACGAACAGTCCGAATAATGCAATCCATACTGAAGCAATTCCATACTCAACTGCGAACTGCACGCCAAACAAAACGGATAACCCGGTGAGGCCCCAAACGCCCAGAGAGCCGACGGTAGTCATGAAAAGAGGTCGTTTTGAATTCTCGAGATAAGGGGGGAGAACAATCCAAACTCCAAGGAAAAGGCTGTTAATCAGCATACCGTAAGGAACGATGATCAAACTTTGAATCAGAAGTAGTTCACCACCTGCTAGGTACATTCCCGCTGCTGCAGGAACGATAGTGGATGGCATGGTTCCGAGTAAACCTCCGGTTAATCCGCCCCATCGTTCAATTGCTAGAGTCACGAGGATTGCCACTATGCCTGCAATTACTGCAGAAATGAAAATCGAAGTTGTCAACATCTCGTATCTCCGAAAG
>MDTC01192471.1_pt1 | contig 19933 bp, 18 predicted proteins | sample 811181 | NCBI WGS metagenome assembly MDTC01 (sample SAMN05326644, study PRJNA326480) | marine metagenome | isolation source: seawater | place: Pacific Ocean: North | collected 2011 | reverse complement strand
CCAGTGAGGCTATTTTTCAGGCAATATTCAGCGATTTGTGTGTTTGTCACCCCTGCCTCGGCATAGAGTAGGTGCTGCTTCCATTCCATTGATGTTAATTTGTGGAAGCTGATTACTGCCCCGTGATAATGGGTATCCATCACGAGTGAATTACTGCCTGCTCCCAATAGAAAAAAAGGTGTAGAATTCTTCTGTAGCTCTTTCCTATTGGTTGCAAGCTCGGAGGTGCTTTCTGGAGTATGAAAGCTATCTATGGTACCGCCAGTGCGGTAATAGGTGTAGTTTCGTAGTATTGTCATACTATTGTTCTTTTCAATTCTAAGGCGCCTCAACCAGCCCTAGTTTAAGGCTCTCGCTAGCGCACCGCCAATGTCTGCTGGCGACTCGGCTACTTCGCAGCCAGCTGCTCTGAGAGCATCCATCTTCTCTGCCGCAGTGCCGGCGCCTCCAGATACGATTGCGCCAGCATGCCCCATTCTTTTCCCTTTGGGTGCAGTTTGCCCGGCAATAAAAGCGGCCACCGGTTTCTTTATATTTTCTTTGATAAATGTAGCTGCTTTAATCTCTGCGTCACCGCCGATCTCGCCGATGAGCACGATTCCGTCTGTTTCCGGGTCTTCTTCGAACATGGTTAGTAGGTCGATATACTTAGTGCCTATAATGGGGTCTCCACCTATACCAACACATGTGCTTTGTCCAATTCCTTTGGCAGTCGTTTGTCCAACAGCTTCATAGGTGAGGGTACCTGATTTAGATATTATGCCTGCTTTACCAGCTTGGTGAATATGGCCGGGCATAATGCCAATCTTGCACTTTCCTGGTGTAATGACACCTGGACAGTTTGGACCGATCAGGCGTGACTTACTTCTCTTTAGAGCTTTTTCGACAGGTATCATATCGAGGACCGGAATGCCCTCTGTAATACAAATGATAAGATCTATTTCAGCGGCTATAGCTTCTAGAATCGCATCTGCGGCGTAAGGTGGCGGTACGAAAATCATAGAAGCATTTGCCCCAGCTTTATCTTTAGCATCGGCTACGGTGTCGAAGATAGGTAGGTCTGCAATAGCTCGCTGCCCCCCCTTGCCCGGGGTGACGCCACCGACAAACCTGGGCGCATATTCATGTGATAGCTTTGTGTGGAATTCTCCCGATTTTCCGGTAATTCCTTGGGTTATAACTCTAGTATTTTCATCAATTAAAATTGCCACCTTATAGTCCTTTCTGTTTTTAGTTACTTAGCGAGTTCAACAGCTTTCATAGCGCCATCAGCCATGTCATCTGCCGAGGTGATTTTCAAACCAGAGTCGTTAAGGATTCTTTTGCCTTCCTCAACATTTGTCCCTGCCAGGCGCACAACCAGAGGAACTGATAGTCCAAGTTCTTTTGCTGCGCTGACGATGCCATTAGCAATGACGTCACACCTCATGATGCCACCGAAGATGTTTACAAAGATAGCCTTGACGTGTTTGTCTGATAGCAGAATCTTAAAGGCATTGGTGACCGTTTCCTGGCTGGCGCCACCACCGACATCTAGAAAGTTTGCTGGTTCTCCGCCACAGTGTTTGATGATGTCCATTGTAGCCATGGCTAGACCTGCACCATTGACCATACAGGCAATATTGCCATCTAGCCCGATATAACTTAGTCCAAACTTAGACGCTTCAATTTCGCGAGAGTCCTCTTCCTCGAAATCCCTGAGTTGTTCTATCTCCGGGTGCCTGTAAAGCGCATTGTCATCGAAGTTCATTTTGCCATCAACTGCGAACATCTTAGAGTTTGGGTCAACTATTAACGGGTTTATTTCTAGCATCGCAAAGTCGTACTTCAAAAACATTGCGTAGAGTGCCTTAATCATCTTGGCTAAGTTTTTTTGTTCTGCTTTTGGTAGTTCAAATCCTTGGGCAATATTTCTGAGGTGGTAGCCTTGGAGACCTAAGGTGGGGTCAACATTTACAACATTAATTTTATTTGGAGTGTTTTTGGCTACTTCTTCAATGTCCATTCCACCTTCGGTAGAGAACATAATGCCAATTCCAGCTGTTTCTCGATCGAGAGTCAGTGCTAGGTAGTACTCTTTTTCAATTTGACTGCCGGCCTCTAGGTATACTTTTCGTACTTTCTTGCCTTCAGGTCCAGTTTGATGAGTTACTAGTGTCATGCCAAGCATTTCTTGCGTGATACTTTTGGCTTCTTCTGGCGACTTTACTAGTTTTACCCCACCTGCTTTGCCTCGACCGCCAGCATGTACTTGTGCCTTTACTACCGATACTTCTTTTTTCAGGCGGCGAAAGGCAAACTCTGCCTCAGTAGGTGTTTGGGCGAGAAAGCCCTCTGGTACGGGGACATTATTTTCCCTGAAGAGTTGCTTTGCTTGGTACTCATGTATGTTCATGGGTAGAATCCTCTCCTTAATATTCTCAATTAGTAGTCTGCGAATCTTTTTTGTGCGAGTCTAAGGCGCTGCGATCCTTTGAAAACTAGTATCAGGCTAACATGAATTAGGTAAGTATAAAATGTGGTACTTTTTGAATAGGCTTGATTTTGATGTAGAAGGGTAGGCCAGACTGGCTTAACCAGTCTGGCTACGCGCCAAAAGAGCGGTTTGGCGGACAGAGGGCGAGCCTCAAAAGGGGGCTTACACCTCGAGGTCGGGTTGATGTTAGGAAAGAGGACGCAAACACAAGATATCTTAGTTTGTTTTCCAGAACATCGATTGTGAGGTGTGGACTGTGCGACGCAACTCTTATCGTTGTGTCACTAATGACTCTAAGCTCTATGTTTTTTGTCTGCTAATACTATTAGGCTCGACAGCGTTTACACCATTGATTACAGTAATTTAGAGGATGTATAAAGTTAGCGCTTGGAAGGTCAAGTGCTATATGGAGTTAAAGCTATAGTTATTTCAGTATGTTGTGAAAACATGTGCCCTACTTGGCTAGGTGTTCAACTTATTTTTGAGCCCATTTAAACAGTTAATTGATTTTTTGGTGGCATAAATTATTAGCTCGATTGAGCCCACCTTTTATAGAGTAAACTTGATTAAAACCTTGATTAAATAGGGCTTTACATGCCTCAATACTCCGCTGCCCTGTTTGGCAATAGAGGTACAGTTTTTGGTTTTTACAAAGCTTGTGTTTATTAGAAAGTATTTGAGAAAGAGGTATGTTCTGGCTTCGCCGGTCAAATCCTTTCAGCATTTCTTCAGGCTTTCTAATATCAATAACTTTCCAGCTCTTGTTGTTGTCGTCATCTGGTATTGTCTCCCAATTCACTTCTCTAATAATTGGTTGGTCGGTTTTGTTTTTTAGCCTCTGCTTAGACTGCTTCCCTTTGCCGCAGGCCGAGCAATCTCTTTCTTTCTTGAAAGTGAATTCCCGGAACTTAAGTTGGAGGGCGTCATATACTGTCAAACGCCCAGAAGTTGACGTGCCTATTTTTAAAATGGCCTTTATGGCTTCCATGGCTTGGAGGGTGCCGATAATCCCAGGTAGTGCGCCGAGTACACCATCTTCTGAGCAGGTAGGTAAGGTGATGTGGGGGGGATTGGGATATAAACAAGTATAGCATGGCCCTTCGGGTTCGAATACCGCAAGTTGGCCTTCAAATTTGTGAATGCTTCCATGAACTAGAGGTACGCCTAGTTCTAGGGCTGTATTTGAAGCTAGATATCGGGCTGAAAAATTATCAGTGCAGTCTATGACGATGTCATGACCCTTAAGTAATTTTAAAGCATTAGTCGGCACAAGTTTTGAGTTGTATTGGGTAACCTCAACGGCAGGGTTGATATTGCTGATTGCACGGCTGAGTGCATGAGTTTTCGGTTCACCAATATTTCCTTCTGAGAAAAGATATTGTCTTTGTAGGTTTGATAGTTGAACGATGTCGTCATCGATCAAAGAGATTCTTCCGATTCCGGCAGCGGCTAAATAACTGCAGGTAGGGTGTGCCAAGCCACCGGCTCCCACAATTGCTATGCTTGAGCTTTTTAGTCGCATTTGCCCAGTTTCTCCTACCTCTTTTAGATTAAGATGACGCTGGTATCTAACTCTTTCGCAGTTTGTCAACATTGCTTACTCCGCACTTTTAGGCTCACTCTATATATCACTGTTCGCACTCTGACTAGTGTTAGAGTTTTCTGATAGAATAGCCTTATGTTTACAGCAGGGGGCACAATGGAATATTTCATGAGATTTTTGCGACTTAAAGTGACACTTGTCCTAGTTAGGTGCTCACCTATACAGTCAGTTACTCTATTTCTTTCAGCGAGTTTATGTATATTTTATATCATTCTTCCAGAGCTTGGTGTTAGCGTCGGGCATGTTTTGGCGTTACCATTGATTGCGCTTCCAGCTGTGTTTTTGCTGGTAAGGAACCGTGTTATGCCAAGTATAGCGACAGCGGACTCTGCTTCTGCATTTTATGGTGATCCGACTTTTGACTTTTACCGTAAGCAGGGTATAGGTCTTTCTGAGTTTAAGCGCCAAGTTTCTGGTGCTGACCAGTGTATAGCCTTGTTTCGGCAGGAGGGGGCTCCGCCATTAGAGCGAGTTTGTGTTTTAGGTTTAGGCTCTGGAGAGATCTTAGAAGACTTTTATAGTCAGTTTGGCATTAAACCATGGGGCTGTGAAGACTCTATTTCAGCTTATAGGAAGATCCCGTTGCGCTTTGCTGCTCGTATAAAAATATGCAGTATGTTCGATTATTTGGAGATAATGAGGTCCAAGGGACAAAGGTTTGATCTAATATTATGTTCGAGTATGGTTAATATGGATACCACTCAGGTTGTGGAGTTTTTAAACCTGTGCCGCAAAATCTCAGCATATCTTTACTTTGAGCTTTTTTATAGGCCACGGAAAGCTCCTCGAGGTTGTCGGCGTTTGTATGAAGATAGAGACTGGTGGCAGGCTAGGCTCAATGAGGCGGGATTTATTGAGTGTAAGAATAGCTGGGGAGGAAGCAGCTTTCTATGGAAAGGTGTAGCCTAGTTTAAACTAATCTTGTTTTTAGCTGTGAATTTTTTTGAATAATTTCGTGTTACTTTCTGGGAAAAATCCTCTTAACCAAGTATAGTCCAGTTGCCTTGATAAAAGTTCTTATTGCGGAGTGTGCTGATGGCGAGGACTAATAAAGAGGAAAGTAAAGCAGCCGTAGTGCGAGTGCGTTACGGTGCTTATTTGAAGCGAGAGCGTGAGGGGCGTAGTTTTACTCAGAAGTATGTTGCGGATCACTTGGGGTTTCGCACACCTCAGCTCATAAGTAACTGGGAAAGGGGCATAGCAGTCCCGCCCCTTAAAGAGATTAGAAAATTAGCGAAGCTATACGCCGTAGATAGAAGTGAGCTTATGGATATCGTCACGGAGTATCAGCAAGCTGTCTGCAGTGATACGCTCGAGCATGTTAGGGATATATTTAACCATCGTAGCAAAGCACAAGGGCCCGCTTTAGGTATTGCACACCTGGATAGCTAAATAGCTCTGACTCGAAAGAGCATTGCTTGCTTGTGATAGTGTCGACTAAAGTTTGGTCATTAATAGACTTTACGGGCTGCTATAGTTCTGGTTTTTTTCGGATTTGGTCCGTTGTCTCTTGAAGTTGAAATCGAATACTGAATTATATGCGATCGTTCTTTTTGCCCTTTAGCTGTCTTAGGTGTCTCTAGAAAATAGCAATGAGACTGGTGTTTTGCAGGCATTGATGGCGTGAACCCCCTGTCCAGCAAGGGCTTTGGGGTTCTTTGCGCTTTATCTCTTGAGTTAATGTTCCGATGATAAGTTGGAGGGTGAGCAATCTTGGGGGGGCAAGATGCAAAAGAGTAAATTACGAAAGCTTGAGTCTCTTCCTGAGGAGTCGCTAGACCTCCTGATGGATGTGGTCGAGTTTCTGGAGCAAACTTCTGAGGGAGACCCTTCTCAAAGAGACTTGGTTGTCTCTATGGATTTGTTAGGTGCTATTGTGGATCGCGCTGAAAAGGAGCTTGAGCCAATATCAGTGCGGGCAAGAACCATTATAAAGCAGATGAACTCAGGGCAGTTTAATAACCGTAAGGTGGCGCAACTCGCCGGATCTATATTGGAAGCTCTAGGTAAGACCGAAAAGGTCTTTTCTACAGTACAAGATCTTTCAACGAAGGAAAGGGTTGGCTATCGTCGGTGTCGTTGCTCCATTGTGGACCTTTGGAATGGAGTTCCTTGCGGATGCACTGGGATTTAGTTTTTTTCAAGGTGAGTTTGTTTCATGTAGTCGTGCAGTACCTCAGGTAATAGAACTCTTCCGTCTTTTTGCAGGCCGTTTTCCAAAAGAGCTGCAATTATTCTAGGTGTTGCAATTCCAGATCCATTCAGAGAGTAAGCTAGCTCTGGTTTGGATTTTTTAGTCCTTTTAAAGCGGATGGATGCTCTTCGCATTTGGAAATCGGTAAATAAACCCACTGAAGAACACTCTAGCCAACGGTCTACTCCAGGTGAATATACTTCCAGATCATGCATTTTAGCTGATGAAAACGTGAGATCTCCCGCGCAAAGATCGAGCACCCTGTAAGGAAGTTTTAGTGCTTGTAGGGTTTTCTCGCAATCATGCAGAAGGGAGTCAAAAGCAGTTAAGCCATCTTCGGGTGTTACCAACTGCACTAATTCGACCTTATGAAACTCATGCAGTCTTTGAAGTCCTCTGGTTTCCTTGCCTGCGCTACCAGCTTCCCTTCTAAAGCATGAAGTGTATGCCATATAGCGTTTGGGAAGGTCATCTATGCTCAAGATTTCATTAGAGTGATAAGCTGTTAGGGGAACCTCTCCTGTAGGTATGGCCCATAGTTCATCACGCGACATGTGAAAAGCATCGTCTGCAAACTTTGGTAGATGCCCGGTGCTTTCCAATGTGCTTGTTCTTACGAAGTGCGGCACAACGAGTTCTTCGTAGCGGGCTCGATGGAGGTCTAGCCCAAATTGAACCAGTGCTCTTAATAGGCGGGCTCCGTCCCCCCTGAGGATGCTAAACATAGAGCCACTGAGTTTTGCGGCGCGTTGGTTGTCAAGGATTCCAAGAGAATCTGCTATGTCCCAATGTGGTGTTGCGTGCGCTCTGGTATGTGTTTTCTCATCAAATAGCTCATGCCTGAGCACTTTATTATCAGCATCCGATTGACCTTCTGGTACTTCATCCAGAGGTAAATTGGGAATTTCGGATAGAAGCAGTTGTGATGCTTCTTCGGCTTCTTTAACAAGGCTTTCATTTTCTTGGATGCCAGCTTTTTTGGTAGCTATATCTTTTTTAAGGTTCTCTGCTTCTTCTTTTTTACCAGCCCGCATCATTGTGCCGATTTGTTTGGAAGCCTTATTTACTTCTGCCTGCATAACCTCTAGGCTGCGAGAGAGCTCTCTTTTCCGAATAATTGAATCTCGAGCATCAACGATTAGGGTGGAGCTAACGCCTTTGCGAGAGAGGGCTTTTTCAGTGGTGTTAAAGTCATCTACGAGCTGGTTGGGATCAAGCATTGGGTTGTCCATATCCTTTATTCTAAGAGGGCCATAATATAGTCGTACCAAGTGCTGTTGTCTAATATAATTACCTCAGTTGTTTCATGCTTAGTATTGGTTTTGAGTTTTGAGGTATGATTTCTATCTGCATCCGAAGCAAATATATAATACTTTTAATTATATGGAGCAGTCAGCACATAATTTGCGGGCCAGCCTCTTTGGTCGTTTGTCTAGTTTGTATTTGTCTGGGGGCTTTGATCTAGGGCGCTCAAATGGCATCCTTGTTTTAAAGAACCTAAATGAAAAATGTTTTAGCCTGCCGGCACTGAGTGTCAGAGTTTAGTTTGGGTGTGGCGGCGCCGCCGCTGTACATTGTGTACATGATTAGACTCAACATTTGATGTTTGCTGGTGGCCGAGTTCCTAGGGGCCTTGTTTTAATTAACAAGAAATGGGCTGTGCTTATAGTGCTTGCTATATTAAATGGTGTTTATAGTGCGGGTTGGTGATTGACCTTTAATTTAGTTGACAGAACTCCAGGTCATCCCTATAACTCTCAGATCGAACGGGGATGTAGCTCAGGCGGTTAGAGCGCACGCCTGATAAGCGTGAGGTCGGAGGTTCGAGTCCTCCCATCCCCACCATTCCCGGTAATGCTCTCCTTGGAAATTAACAAGAGGTGTCTTGATGGAAGTTGTCTTCTAGCACTTTTTGCAGCGATGTTCCTGTTTATTTTAGCTAGTAAGCACCCCCTCAGGAAGTGAAAATTTCTTTTTATTATCTATAAATATGCTAATTTTATAATCGTCATATTGTTGGGTATGCAGAGGGCACTTTGAACAACTTAAGACTTGTCAAAACAATTCTGGCCAGTGGCTTGGCAGAGGTTAGTAATAAGCTTGCGCCTCTTTTTCTTATTCATTACGCCCATTCTAGAATAGGTTTAGAGAACTTTGGTAGCACTCAGTTCATCATTGGTCTGATCGATTTGTTGGCAACTTTGGTGGGCCTTGGCTATCATCAGAGGGCGGTAATGAAGGTAGGAGAGTGTATTCGTGAAGGGCGGTTGGGAGATGTTCCTGAAATTGCCGGTCGAATTATAGGATTAAGGCTCATTCAGGCATTTGTTGTATTTATTCCATATGTTGTTTACTTCGGTTGTTTTGATAAATCTATTCACGCTCCTGTAGCATTAGCCCTTTCTTTTGGTTTTTTTACCTCTGCTCTAGATATGACGTTTCTTTTGATTGCGGAGCAGAAGGTTATCTATATAACTTTATTTATGCTGGTGGCGAGGGTTTTGGGTATAGCGGCTGTTTTATCGGCCGTCGCTAATTCGGGAGATTATGTTTACTTCGCTCTTTTCACATTTGGTGTAGCCCCTTTTGTGTCAGTTTTGAGCTTTTTCTACTTTATTAAAAAGTATCACTTTAAGTTGCCAAGTTTGAAAGGGATGCAGGGGGAGTTTTTGGCTGCAATACCTTTTGGCGTCTTTGTGTTCTTGGCGGTTGCCTGGATGAAAATGGATCTATTTGTAGGTGAATATATACTCCCACCGGAGACTTTTGGGATATACGCCGGTGTAAATAAACTTTACATCAGCTTGTTGCATTTGATTGGGAGCCTTTCTTTGGTGTTCTTTTCTGAAAGTCTGGCTACGGATGATGTCGCTGTGGATCAGAGGTTTGCAAAGGGTGCTACTGGGATGTTGCTGCTGTGTTTTGGTTCGATTGCTCTTTTTGTCAGCTTCGGGGCGGAGGACATCATTGCTTTGCTCATCGGTAGTAGCTTTACCCCAGGTAGCGGTGCGCTAGTTGTTCTGACTTGGGCGTTATTTTTTCTTAGTGCCCAATCAGTGATTCTCTCTCAGAGCTATCAGAAGTATGGGCGCATGAGGCCGGCTGTTTTCTGTCAGTTAGCTAATATCTTAGGCGGTGCTCTCTCTGCTCTTATACTTTGCCAGGTGCTTGATAACGTTATGCTCGGTTTGGCGCTTGGCGTGCTTCTGGGTTCGATTATGGGGCTTTTTTACATGCATCTGGCGACCTGCTCTCGGGTAGAGAGTGTCGTGATATCAGTGCTATTGCGCTTTCTTGCGCCTTTAGTGTTGGCCTATGCTGCAGCTAGGCTGGCATTTGGCGTTCATTGGCTTGTAAAGGTCTTTTTGTCAGAGTGTATTTATATAGCTCTGGTGATGTACCTAAATAGATCTTTCTTGGGGCTGGTGTATCGGAAGTTAAGCGGCCACTTTGGTTTTTTAGGCAAAAAAAAAGCAGGGCACTGAGTCTCTGCTTTTTTATTAATAGAATAGACGCAACCGATTAAGCATCGGTTTTCCAGTTCTTAAGTCCCCAGTAGGAAGCTCCATAACGCTTTAGTTTGCGCTGCAGAGTTCTGATCCCTATGCCTAGGGCACGTGCAGTATGTGTGCGGTTGAAGTTCTTTTGCTTTAGAGTTTCGAGAATAACGATCCTCTCAATCTCTCTTAGTTTTGTTCCTGGAGTGAAGGTTACAGAAGCTTCTTCTGTGGTTTCAACGACAGGGTTGGCTACCGGGCTTTCAGCAGCTGTCTGGTTCTCTTCGATGGCTTCAGATATTTCTGTAGATGGAAATGCGTTCATTATGGCTCCCCGCTTTATGCAAATTCGACTTCACCGAACCCTTTTAGCAATCTTGATGCCAAAATATCGTCTCCGTCAAAAATATCATGCAATACTTTGTAAATGTTAGATTTTTTCCGACAAAGAATATTCCCTGTTCAACAGATAAGTATTTGAAACTGGTAACAAAACTTTACCTTATTCTTGATAGGGCAATAATATTTTTAAATTATTGTGGTTTTATAACAAGTTTTCAGTTCTTTAATGATCTTAGTATGTCATCTAATCATCTGAAAATACGACTTATTTGCTTTAACTGAAGCTAAACGAATCCTCTGGCAGGCCAGCCTCTTATAAAGTGAAAGAAGTTGGTATTAACATATACTGCCCTGGTGGTTTCAGGAATTTATAATCAATAAATTCAATTATCTATATTAAAAATTGGTGGTCCAATTATATACCACTAAATGTAGCCAGCTATCTAAGGAGCCCTAAAACGAGATCTGGGAAGGAGTTGGCGTGAGATAGGACTGATACACCAGAGCTAGATAGTATCTTGTTTTGAGTGAATTTTGCTGTTTCTACGGCAAAGTCAACATCTTTAATTCTACTCTTGCTAGAATGCGTATTTTCTATATTGACAGCTAGGTTGTTTGCAGCCGAGGTCAGCCGGCTTTGTTTGGATCCCAGATAGGAGCGGTTGGTGGCCACGAGCCGCAGATGCCTATCGATGTTTGTTATTTTTTCTGCAGCTTGTTCTCTTGTGAAAGCATCTTCTTCAGGGTCAATTGGTCCGATTTCGGCATCTGTACCAAGACCCATTACATTCTTTGCATCAACCTGAATTTGTTTTAGATTGACGAGGATGTCATCTGTGTTTGGCTGCGAGGCATCACCAACTCCCACATGAATACCTAGTTCCTCCAGGTCATCGTTTTCTTCTGGGCCTTTCAACAATAACCTGCCATTAAACTCGGTGGAATTAGCAATCCGGTCGATTTCATTGACGAGCTCGGTGTATTCTTTGTTCGCATAAGATCTTTCTGTGTTGGATATTGTGTCTGAAGCAGCTTGAGTTGCTAGCTCTCGGAGTCGAACGAGGACGTTGGTTATTTCGTTGTAGCTGCCTTCAGCTACTTGTATTAAGGAGATACCGTCTTGGGTGTTTCTTTTCGCTTGTTCGGCGCTGGTGACCTTGGCTCTAAGTTTTTCGGTTATTGCCATGCCAGCTGCATCGTCTGCGGCCTTATTAACGCGGTAGCCTGACGATAGTTTCTCCATGTTGGTTTCACTATTTTTCGTCGTATTTTCTAGATGTCTATTGGCTTTGATGGCTGCCACGTTTGTTCTGATTCGCAGGCCCATGGGATTTCCTCCGCTATGCTGGGTACTTTCTACCTAATTGGTCGTTCTGGCAAGGTATCGGTTGCCTATTTTAGCCCTTGATGAAAAACTCTAAAACTCCTTGAAAGAAAAGAATTCGAAAGTTGCTTTTGTGGCAATTTTTCTTAGAAATCTATCTTGGGCTAGTGGGTTGGCAGGCCGGGCAGTAGAATGTTGCTCTGCCAGATTGTCGTTCCTCTACAATGTACTCTCGGCAGATGTTACAAGTTTTGCCAGCTCTGCCATAAGCTTGCAGTGCTACCTTAAAGTAGCCAGGTTCGCCTTTATGGTTCTTAAAATCTTTCAGAGTGGTTCCCCCTTGAGCTATGGCTTTCTTGAGCGTGTCTCTAATTTTTCTGGCGAGCACTCTATATTCACTTTGACCTAAGGACCCAGCTCTTGCGAAGGGGTTAATTTTAGACTTGTATAGAGCTTCGTTAGCGTAGATGTTGCCAACTCCGACAACGATATGAGCATTCATTATAAAGCTTTTTATAGATACAGTTCTGCCTCTGCTATTTATGAAAAGGTGCTCGCCAAGACCTTTGTGTTCAAGTGGTTCCGGGCCTAATTGTGAGAAGTACCTGTGGGATTGCCAATCTGACCCTGTGTGGCAACCGATATTCCCGAAACGGCGTGGATCTACAAAGTGCAGGTATCCACTTTTGTCTGCATCAGGCAGATCTAGTTTAAAGATAGCATGAGTATGGAGGTGTTGAGGCCTATTTGTATCATAATACAATATGTTACCGCTCATTCCTAAGTGGAAAATGCCAGTCCCTTTTGCCGTATGCATTAGCATATATTTTGAGCGGCGACCGATTTCAACTATTCTTTCGCCTTTGATAACGGCCTTAAATTCTTTAATTGGTATGGGTTCTCGCAGGTCTTTCCGATAGAATTTGAGTTTTGAGATTTTTCCGCCTGTGGCGACGCTCCTAATCGACTTTGTAAGGCATTCCACCTCAGGTAATTCCGGCATAGCTACCCCCTTGCTTGGGCACCTTAATTGGATTAAGCGATGCTGGCTATAAGTTCTGGATGTAGAAAAAAATTTCGGAGGGTTATCTGTGGTCTTAGTGAGAGGCTTTTAGGTGCATGTTCACTTTGAGTATGATTCTGCGATTTCTTTTCTGAAAGCCACTTACATGCTTGTTGTCAATTTGGCTAGACTCACCCATGCCTATGGCGACAACTCTACTGGGTGAAAACCCCATCTCGCTTATTAGAAATTGCCTTATTGTCAGAGCTCTTTCGTACGATTCCACCTGGTTCGTTTCCGCTGGGCCTTCTTTATTGGTGTAGGCCTCTATAAGTAGGGCCGGGACACGTAGGTTCTTGAACTTAGAGGCTTTCAGTCGTAGTAGGTCTCTACCTTCTTCGGACAATTCGAAACTGGTTGGGAAGCTTTTTGGGTCAACGAAAAGTTCACTATATTCCATGCTTAGTTCTGGGGTGAGCGACTTTATTCTTGTTAGTTGCTGCTTCGTTATTCGGACAAGGTCACCTGACATGGTATTGGGGTGTTCTGGAAAAAATGCGTTTGCAATCAGGCCGCCATCACGAATGACAGTAGCCATCGCGTAGTTTTCATCGACATGGATTACTTTTAATCTACCAGTAGTAATTTCAACGCGTTCGCCATCTGGTACCGGTGGAGGCGCTGATCGGAAGCTGTCGAGAAGTGAGTTAGAAATTATACCCTGTTGTTTTCCACCGTCGATAATAACCACAGGAGGTTTCCTGGGCAGGATTTGGGCTATTCGAAATGTTCCAGGCTCAAGGGGTATAACCTTTGTTGTTGTATTGGGCTCGCTATTTATTATTTTTTCAGCGATTTGTTTCGTTTTTTCAAGGTTTGCGCTGTTTTTAGTTTGAGCCTGTAATAGCGATGAAAACATAATATTATAGAAAAGTAGCGATATAAAGATTGTCTTCTGACAAATTACTGATATACCCATGATGTGCGGACCTCTGAAGTCGGAGTGTATTTTTCTTAGTTTCGGTCGTAGTTGACAAAAGTTTAGATACAAATTGGTAAGTACCTAATTATTATATAAAAAAGTGAGAGTCCTATGTCTAGGGGAAAGCTTTACCGAGAGTCGGGTGTTGATATAGATAAAGGGGATGCTTTAGCTGCTTGGTTGGGCCGTCAGAATATTGATGGTGAAGCGGGCGGTAGCTTGGGTGCTGCGGTTTCCGGTATTGGTGGGTTTGCTGGACTGTTTAGGCCTAATTTTGCAGGGATGGAGGACCCAGTCCTTATTTCAGGGACGGATGGAGTCGGTACCAAGGTGTTGCTGGGTATAGAGCAGGACCGGTTAGAAGGTTTAGGTATAGACTTGGTAGCGATGTGCGTTAATGACTTGTATACAGTGGGTGGTAGGCCATTATTTTTTCTAGACTACTATGCCACAGGTGTATTGGAGGAATCTCAATTTAAGCGAGTCCTTACAGGAGTGCGTTCAGGTTTAGAGTTATGCAGTACGGTGCTGTTGGGTGGTGAGACTGCTGAGTTACCAGGCTTGTATAAGAAGGGCCACTTTGATCTTGCGGGTTTCGTAGTCGGTGTTGTTGATTACCAAAAGCGGGTAGACAATAGTCGAGCATGCCCTGGTGATAAATTGATAGCTTTCAAAAGCTCGGGTTTCCATAGCAATGGTTTTTCTTTGGTTAGAGGGTTGTTGGAAAGGGTTGGAGAGGTTGATCAGGGGATGATGGACCGAATTATGGCGCCGACTAAAATTTATAATAAAGTTCCGGATTGGTTGAGTGCTTTGGGTGAGCAGAACTGTTCTGCGATCGCAAACATTACTGGGGGTGGGATTTCTGGTAACCTTCCCAGAGTTTTACCTCATGGCGTGAAAGCCGTCTTGGAAAAAGACACACTGCCGAAACACGGTTGGATGCTAGAATTTATCGATAAAGCTGGGATATCATTTGAAGATGTTGAGCCGGTTTTTAATATGGGTTCGGGAATGATTGCCTGTGTGAAAGCAGATCTTATCGATCGGGCTCTTGAGCTCGCTGCGAGCCTTGGCCTTGAACCAAAAGCTATTGGCTGGCTGGAAGAATATTCGGGAGATCCGGTTGTCGAGTATCAATAGGAGTATATCGTGGATAAGCCGAGGCATGTTTTAAGTTCGAGTCAATTCGATAGGCCTTTTTTAGATTATATTTGTCGTCTTACAGACGCTATTCGCAGGTTAGATAAGTCTAAAGAAGGCTTGATGTACTTGCAGGGCTTATTGGCTCATAAGCGTGGTATGCTGTATTTTACTCAGCCATCGACAAGGACTTTTCTCTCTTTTGAGTCGGCATTGCATATTTTAGGTATTCGCCCTAGTCATATTAGAGATTCATCGACAAGTTCTGAGCGCAAGGGTGAAAGCATAGAAGATTCTCTACGCACTTTTTCTAGCTATGTTGATGTGATTGTCATGCGTACTGAGGAAGCTGGTTTGTGCAATCGCATTGCAGAGTACTTGAACCAGACTCCTAGGCCTGTTCCGATTATTAATGCTGGTAGTGGACCAGATGAGCACCCTACCCAAGCTTTATTGGATATATATACTCTGAGTAGAGGCTTTAAAGATATTGGTGGTATTGATGGCAAAACTATAGCCATGGTGGGAGATCTTAAAAGAGGTCGAACAGTGCGATCCCTAAGTTGTTTGCTTGCTAACTACAAGGACGTTCATATAAAATTCTTGTCTCCTAAGGAATATATGATAGAGCCTGATCTGCGACAAAGGCTGCTTCGTGATGGAGTTTCGTTTGAAGAATGCAATGACTTTGATGATCCCATTAGGGATGCAGATGCTATATATATGACGAGGGTTCAGGATGAATATGATTCGAAAGGTGAGAAATTACCTGCTGACTATAGTCGTTTTCATTTAAAATATTCTCATTTGACGTCGTTGAAAAATCATACCGTTATCATGCATCCGTTTCCCAGAAGGCAAGAGATCGATGTTGCTGTTGATGCTGATCACAGGGCCAAGTACTGGCGTCAGGAGCGTAATGGTATGTGGACTAGGGTAGCGCTTCTAACCAAGATATTTGGTGTTGATAAGCATATTATACACCCAGAATTATAGAGGTCTAAAGAATGGCTCAGGTAAGGGTCGCAACAATATGTATGACAAGTGGCTCGGTATTGGAAAAGAACCTGAAAAAGGCCTACAAGTATATTGAGCATGCTGCAAAAGAAAATGCTGATTGGATCTTGCTTCCAGAGATCTTTGCCTATAATGGGCCCTATGCGAAGCTTGCAGATGTTAGTCGCTTAGAGAGTGAACGAGTGCTTGAAGCTGTGCAGGGTTGGGCCCAAAAGTTTAATGTTGTGATCTTTGCAGGCACTCTCGGCGAACCGCCTGAGGATTCTAAATCTGCTGGCGAGGTTCTAGGACGAAAGGGCTATAGCCGAGTTTATAATACAATGTGGGTCGTGGGCAGGGATGGTGGCATTCTTGCTAAATACCGCAAGACACACCTTTTTAATCTCGTGGACTCTTGTGGCGAGGTTCTCTACTCAGAGGCGGACGGATTTTTGCCTGGTGATAGCGGAGCTGTGTTAAACATTGAGGGTTTTTCTATTGGGTTAGCTGTTTGCTATGATTTGCGTTTTTCAGAGTATTTTCATTTGCTTCAAAAAATGGCTTTATGTGATGTTTTTATGGTTCCGGCTGCTTTTACAAAGAGAACAGGAAAGGCGCATTGGGAACTATTGTTACGGGCACGCGCAGTTGAATTTCAGGCTTACGTGGTGGCTGCTAATCAAGTAGGGGTGTCTTCACCAGGCAAAGAGACTTTTGGTCACTCTATGTTGGTTGATCCATGGGGGGACGTTGTCGTTAATACTAAGGCTCAGGAAGGTATAGCTATTGGTGATGTCTGTTCTGAAAAGATAAAAGAAATCCGGGATCAGCTGCCTGTGCTTAAGAATCGTCGCCCCAAACTTTACAATGATTCCGGGTTATGAAAAAGTTTTCCATAGATCTTTTGGGTGGGCTTTGTGGCGATCCTTCGGTGCTTTGTGAAGTCTTGAATCACTCGGGGTCTTTTCTTTTTGATATTGGTTCTATAGATAGTGTTTCTCACAAGTGTTTGCTTAAGGTGCGTTGTGTTTTTATTTCTCATACACACATAGATCACTTTATTGGTTTTGATAGGCTTCTAAGAGTTAATATACCACACCACCGTGAAATATTTCTTTCAGGTCCTTTAGGGTTTAGAAAAAATGTGCAGGGGAAGCTTTTAGCTTATACTTGGAATTTGCTGAGCCCAGGTCAGGTCCGCTATAGGGTGGCAGAAGTGGGGGAGCGAGGTCGGGTGACCGAATACATATTAGCGGATACTAATAGTTTCGTACCTGAGCAAATAAACGAGCGATCTGATTCTGTTGTTTGGAATGAAGGCCCAGTGATTGTTCGAGGGATTCCAGTCGACCATGGTATACCCTGTATAGCCTATGTGCTAACAGTTAGAGGACGCCCAAAGGTTGATGTGGCTAAAATAGAAAGTCTAGGGTTAGCTTTTGGCCCCTGGCTGGGTAAGCTTCAACTTATGAAAGATATTGGAAATTATGGTCTCTTAGATATTGATGGTGTTTCTATGAATGCGGAGGAGTTGGCTGCCGAGATTTTTTATAATGATGGAGGTAGGTCCTTGGGTTATGTCACGGATTTGCTATTTTCAAAGGAAAACCTTCTTAAATTGAAGTTAGGTTTACCAAAGGTAGATGTTTTAGTTTGTGAGGCTAGTTTTAGAAAAATTGACTGTGATCGGGCTAAGGCCAGGGGTCACTTGACCACATATCAAGCAGCACTGCTTGGTGCATATCTAGGAGCAGAAGAGCTACTGATATTTCATGTCTCTAACATATATGGTGGTGCAGCCAAAGAATCGCAGACTGAGGCCGAAAAATACTTCCGACGCTTTTCTGGCCTTGGAAACGAAGATTTACAGTCTCTCATTGAGGCAGAACTAGCTCAGTGATATTCTGTTTTTGTTCCGTCTACCGGTTTATCTACATCTAAGTTATTTTCTTCACACTCAGCGTCAAATTCTCTTAGCGAAGCAGAGATGTCGAGATCTTCAGCCTCTAGTACTCCTTTTTCATCTAAGATAGTTCTGATATTCGATACGACGCCATTCAGTTGGCTGTGTTTGTCGGTCATGTCATTCAACTCCGCTTTCAAGCGGAAAATTTCCGTACCAAGCTCCATGACAGTATACTCTAACTGCTCTAATCTATTTTCCATCTTTCTTTCCTCCGTATGCCTTACAAAGAGCTATTCGGTGATTTCCAAGAACTCTTTAGAGGTAGTGCTAGGCCTTATTTTCCGGGGTTAAAAAGGGATTTGAGGTAAACGAATTGCCCTTAGGAAGGTTTTCGTTTCTCGAGCTGATATTTAGCTACTTTTGTTATGAGTCCAGCCCGGCTTATACCTAGCTCTTTTGCGAGGCGTGACTTATTCCAGCCAGTGCGCTCTAGGCCATCTAAAATCATCTGTTTTTCAAGCTCTTCTAGGGCATCTTTGAGGTTACCGTTAACCCGCAGCCCTGGAAAGGATTTCTTACTGGCTTCTCTGATTCGAGGGGAGAGGCTTTTCTCATCAACCGAGGATTTGTCTCCAGCTAGTACACATAGCCTTTCAACTTCGTTTTCGAGCTCTCTGACGTTGCCAGGCCATTCATGATTCATAAGTACTTCTAGGCACTCCTGATCTATTTGCTTTTTTGAAGTTTGAGAGCTTTTTGCAAACTTTTCTAAGAAGTGATCTACAAGCAGGGTTAGGTCTTCCTTTCTTTCTCGAAGTTCAGGAACAACAACATTGATAACATTTAGCCGGTAGTAGAGGTCTTCTCGAAACTCCTGGTGTTTTACCATTTCAACTAAATTCTTATTCGTCGCAGCTAGAACCCGGACATTGGACCTTTTTACTTCAGTACTGCCAACGGGAGTAAAGGTCCCCTCTTGAAGGACCCTAAGAAGCTTCACTTGCATTTGCATCGAGGTGTCACCAACCTCGTCTAGGAACAAAGTACCACCATTTGCGGCCTCAAATAGTCCCTTTTTATCTTTAACTGCTCCAGTAAACGAACCTTTTATATGTCCAAACAGCTCAGATTCAAGCAGGTTCTCATTAAAAGCACCACAGTTGACGACGAGAAACTTTTTCTGTTTGCGTTTACTGTTGTAGTGTAGAGCTTTCGCAATTAATTCTTTTCCTGTGCCATTTTCCCCTTGAATAAGAACGGTGGTGTCAGAATCGCACACTCGGTCAAGTAGCCGATACAATTCCTGCATCGGCGTTGATTTGCCAATCATATTATCAAAGCCGTATCTTTTGCCAAGCTCTTTGGCAAGCTCATTTACCTTCGACTTGGAATCATCAAGATGCTTGTGCATCATTAGTATTTCGTCTACCACAAGAGTTATCAGTTCCGATAGATAGTCGGTTTCTTTCTGACTTAAAACAGGTAGCTTTTCTATTTCTTCAAGAAGTAATTTTTGATTAGGGAAATTTCTTTCTAGGTAAGACCTGATCAAAGTTTTTTGTTCTTCAGCTGTATCTTTAATTATAAAACCATCGCCAAAGACTGTTCCCATGAAGTGTTCGCCAACATTAAGTGGTACTGAGATTACAGAGAAGCCTTCTACAGATCTTGCAAAGAGTGGCTTTTTGGTGTTCATGGACTCCACAGTGGTTTTGCGGGCTGTAGTGATTCTTTTTGAAAATCCCTGCGTATCTGCTACTATAGCCTTACAAATAGGGTTTAGTGGGTTGAAAAATCGCCCTTCGGGTACACCTCTGAGGAAGCCTTTTTTGTCAGTAAAATTTATCTGAACATTCCACCACTTGCCCACGATTTCTTTAAGGCGCCTGATGACATGCATTTTGTCAAAGTCTTCCCAGCGTACATCCTTTTCATCCATAACGAACTCCTGTTTAAGGTAAGCTTGTTTTGATAGCCGCTCCCGCAGGTTCTCTTCGGTATTTTGCCAAAAAACTTTACACTATAATTTATCATTAAATACGATATGTTAAGTTCTGGGGTGTTAGCTATATAGTCGGTATGTATATTTTTTTATTTCATTGTCTTTTCTTTGACGGTTCCTGGATTGATAAAAACGAATGATTTCTTTGGTGTTTTTTTTGGCACTGACTGGTTTTTAAAACGATAGGTGGAGATGTTACTATCTTGGTAATGTATTGCGATGGAGCTAACATATCGTCGGTGCGGGGCAGTTAAAGATATAGCGATTTTTTTTATTTCAGTGTTTTGAGGACCTCTAGGCTTGAGTTCGGTCAAGTAGTCAGTTTGTTGGGTAACATCATAGACATTTGCAAGTTTATTGTGATCTAGAATCATCTCCACGATACGAATCAGTTCTTTCGAAAATCCACTATTGGGCAGGAAGTTAAGTACCAGGTTTTCTGACTCTTTGTAGTGTGATAGTTTT
>MDTC01060921.1_pt1 | contig 19938 bp, 18 predicted proteins | sample 811181 | NCBI WGS metagenome assembly MDTC01 (sample SAMN05326644, study PRJNA326480) | marine metagenome | isolation source: seawater | place: Pacific Ocean: North | collected 2011 | reverse complement strand
ACTTAATTTGCCCAGGTGGTGGAATTGGTAGACACAAGGGATTTAAAATCCCTCGAAGGTTAACTTCGTGCCGGTTCAAGTCCGGCTCTGGGCACCAATAGAATTATGGAAGAAGTGAAATATAAAAATTCTAAGTATATTGTGGATGATGAGCTAGATTTAATTGCAATATTTGGAGCCTTGATAAAAAACTGGCGCTCTATACTGATTATCTCGTTTTTTTGTTTTGGAGTATCTTTGCTAGTATCTTTGATGATTCCCAATAAATATACCTCCTCCGTTTTGATAATAGCAGAGGAAGGTAATTCAATGGAATCTTCCTTTTCTCAATACAGTTCTCTTGCAAATTTTGCTGGTATTAATGTTCAAACTGAGACTAATAGAGGCCTCCTTGGTCTGGAGACTCTCAAATCAAGAGTCCTAGTCCAAAATTTTATAAATGAAAATAATTTGTTGGTGCCACTCTTTGCGTCTAAGAAATGGGATATTGAATCTGGGGATATTATTTTGGATAAAAATATATATGATCCCATTTCAAAAAAATGGACAAGAAAAGCATCTTTTCCTAAACAACCCAAACCAAGCTTGAATGAGGCATATGAGCTTTGGATTCAGGATATTTTTTCTTATACATACGATGAACAAAATGGATTTATTAATTTTTCAATAACACATCATTCACCATTGCTTGCAGCAGAATGGGCGACATTGCTTATAGAAAAATTAAATAACTACATGAGAGAGAGGGATGTAGTTGAGGCAGAATTAAGCATCGAGTACTTGAATGAAGCTGTCTCAGGAACGCAGTCTGAAGAATTAAGAGAATTATTTTATAAACTTATTCAGTCAAAGACTGAGCAAAAAATGCTTGCTTATTCTAGATCAGAATATCTTTTTACAATTGTTGATCCGCCCGTAATTTCTGAAGAACATGCATATCCAAACAGGCTAATAATTTGCCTAATCGGATTAATTATTGGAATTTTGGTTGGGTCAATTGTTGCAATATTTAGAACAAGCAAAAGTTCAATTTCTTCCTAATCCAAAAATGAAGGAAATAAATACTACTAAACCAATTTTTATAATTGGTGCTCCAAAAGCTGGGACAACCTCGCTTCACATTGAATTAACAAAAAATAAAGAATTTAATTTCTCAGACCTTAAAGATACTCACTTGCTTCAACGGAAGGACTTCGATATTAAGACTTATTCAAGCTTTTTTAAAAATAACAATAAAAGAATTATCGAAGTCGATCAAAATATGGCAATTCATGAGATTGCATTCAAAAATATTAATAAATATTTTTCATCGCCAACTTTTATATATATTGTTAGAGACCCAGAAAAAAGATTTTTTTCAGCATATAAATGGCTAAAAAAAATGGGAATGGTTAAGACTTTAGATGAAGCTCTTACTAAATATAGAAAGTTTTTAATTGACCAAGGTGATTACTTTGAAAACATTAAAAATAATATTATTCCAAACTTTAATTCACCAAAAATTTATATTGTTAAGTTCGAAGATTTAATACATCAAGATGGTGAGACACTTTCATCACTTAAACAATTACTAGGTATGAAAAATTTTACAAAAACTCCTTTGCTTGTACACAACGAATCAAAAAAACCCAGATTCTCCAGACTTCTTTTGTTGCTAAAGATTATTTATCGACCATTTAAATATCGGCTACCAAACAAAATTAATGCTTTCATAAAAACCTCTAAGCACATCGAGAAATTACTTTTCACAAATAAGAATTTTAAAATAGATGAATCTGAAAGAGATATTTCAAGAAAATATAGTAAATCATTTAACTTAATAAACAAAAAATTAGAAGATTTAGAATTTATTAATGGAATCGTCCAAATTAATCATGAAGATATCTAATATAAAATATTTAATTCCTAGCTTTTTAAACCATGGCAATATTTCTAATCCAATTACATTCGAAAAAAAATATTTAGATCAGAAATTATCTAAATTTAATCTTGTTTTTGTGGCTAGCACCGGAAGAGAAGGCAGTAATTTTATTTCAAATATATTCAGCGATATTCCTAATATATACTCATGTCATGAGCAAAGACCGTTTTTTAATGGTCAAAAAACTATTAATAAAAGCTTAGATGGAAGTTTTTCAAATGATTATCTTTTAAAGGTTAAGCTTTCAGATATTTTAAGGAGTCTTAATAAGTCAAAAACAGAGACTTATATTGAATCTAACCATATGTTTTTAAAGACTTTTGGTAAAGGCATTATCAAGAATTATAATTTTAACTTTGATCTTATAAGCTTGAGAAGACCAATAGCAAAGACACTTAGAAGTTTTCATGAGCTTGGCTGGTTTGATTCACGATTCACAAGAGCACAAAACTGGATTTATAAAGTTAACAAAAATTCTCCATTGAAAAGGACTAACTTGAAAATAAAAGATAGTTTGGAAGAATGCCTTTCATACATAGTTAGCGAAAAGATGAATGAAGTGAGATTTCTTTATAAAAATGAATCAAGAATTGACAGGTATTTAAGAGTAAATATACCCTCAAAAAAGAATGATATTCATCAATTATTAAATCATTATTCACCAAATCTTATAAATTATGTAGATTTTAATCCTCAAAATAAGAGGGATGATGTGAAAGTAAATCAGAGTTCATCTCAGGAAATTCGTGAAAGGGCTCTTGGTTACTTCGAAAAAAATTATAATTCTCTTATTTCTCAAGGTGTTGAATTTCATAAAGATAATCTTTGTGTTGTCATCGGTGACGAAAGGTGGGAATTAGTTGATTAAATTAAACCATTTATTTCTTAGATTACTTTTTAGCTGTTCTTGGCTAATTGTCATAATGCAGTTTTTAATCATTTCTCAAGGCATGCATAGATTTACCGCGCTAAATATTTCAAATAAATTTCAAGCAATAATATATTTTTTAACAATATTTCTTTTCTTTATCTTAAGAGGAAGGTTGATGAAATTCCCAAATAAACTAATCTACTTTATTTTTTTTATTATTATTTTCTTTATTTATGGAATTTCTATAAATCCAATAAATTCTGTATTAATTGATGTATTACTCCTTGCAATGCACGGAGCTTTTTTTTATTTAGGTTGGAACCTCTATCAAGAAATGCATAATGAAAAATTAATTAAGAGTATCCTTATAGATGGCATTATTATTTCAACCATCATAGGCATCTTCTTCTTATCTTTTTCAGGAGAAATTGTTTCTCCAATAATAGGACTTCTAGCCCTTTCAATGTTTGGGATGATGCGATTTGGGAACAAATTCTCAATTTATTTTTGGTTAATTTTCTTAATAATGAATTTGCTTTGGTCATTTGGGAAGCAAACTCTTTTAATCTCAGTAATCTCTCTGCTCATAATATTTTTTAACCCTGCTAGTATAAAAAATGCATTCAAAACATCTAAAAAAATTGCTAATAGTTCTTTAAAACTTGTAATTTTTTCTCTTCTAGGAGCCTCCTCTTATTTATTAATTCTGTCATTAAATATTGAGATGGCTTCTATAAGAAAAACATTACTATTCTTTGAAAATTTAGACCTTAATACTTCATTTTCTTTGCTTCTCAATTATCCAGAATTAGCATATGCAGTTGTAGATGTATCCACGGCTGGAAGAATTTATGAAGTTATCGTAACTTTTAATGGTTTTCTTGAATCGAAAATAAAAATGCTTTTTGGTGAAGGTCTCGGAGCGATGGTTGACTTATCTGGAAAAAATGAGCTTGCACAACTCACATTTGATTTTGGTGAAACAAGAGCTGTTCAAACTCTTCCTGCATTTATTTTTCTGAAATTTGGTATCTCGGGTTGTTTAATCTTTTTGTTGGTCCTCTATAAACAATTTGAAAATAGACTATTGTCAAATAAGCTATTTTATCCATATCTTTTGTGCCTGATTGCAAGTATTTTAGCTTTTTCTACTCTTTTTAAATTTCATTTTATTACTTTCTTTCTAGGAGCGATGGCTGCAAATGTTTTTTATACAAGGAATCAAAATAAAGGAACTATAAGACAGACTAATGATTAGGTTGAATCAAATAAAGATTTACTTTTATCCTGGCGTCGTAAAAGCTATTGCCGCAATTATTTCATTTTTTCTAACTCTTGTGATTTCTCTATATTTAAACAAAGCTGATGCAGGTATATTTTTCTTATTGTTATCAATTGTAACTGTGCTTTCCTTTGTTTTAACTTTTGGAAGAGAGTATTTGTTACTAAGAAAAGTTGCTTTACTAAATACTTCACTGAGTCTTAAAGAGAACTTTTACTATATATTTTCGCAAATAAAACACTTCATTTTTTTAGGATCTTTATTTTCAATATTATTTTTTATATTTACTTTTTTTTCTTTAGAAATTTTTTCTAATGAATTAAATAAATATTTAAAAATCTTTATTTTTTCTGTCCCGGCACTAAGTGGAATAGTTCTCGTAAGTTTTGGAATTCAGGGACAACAAAAAATATCTTTGTCCATAATTTTTTCAAGAATTCTCTGCCCATTAATTTTAATTTTAGCTATCGTTATTGGTACTTTAGATACCCTTAGTGAGCTTTCATTATATTTTGTGCTTATTTCTTGGGCAGTATTTTTAGCATCTCTTGTTGCCTACTCAATAAATCATTCTAAAACAAATAATAAAAAATTAGTCAATAATGAAAAAAATGCAAACTCATCCATAATCTTCTTATTTTTTATCGGCGTCACTCAGCAAATATTCATTTGGCAAGGGACTATTTTGACATCATTTTTTTTCCAGTCCTCAGATATTGCCGCAATTTCTGTAGCTCAGAGAGTAGCATTGTTAATCTCATTTATCTTAATAACAGTTAATGCAGTTAATGCACCAAAATTTGCAAGGCTTTATGAAGAGAGACGATTTAAAGAAATTCAGAATATGGCATTTTTCTCAACTTTAATTTGTTGTTTCTGTGGATTAATTGTTTCGATACCAATGTTTGTTTATGCAGAAAATATACTTTCCCTCTTTGGAGAAGCTTATAGCGGAGAAAAAACAAGTTTACGTATTTTAATAATTGGTCAAATATATAACTGTTTTGCAGGGCCTGTAGGTATTCTTTTGATCATGACAAAACAATTTAAAGAATCTGCATTATCATCGATATTTGCTTTATTTTTAAGCTTTGTCTTTGCATATGTTTTAAACGGATTTATGGGATTGCTCTCAATACCCACCGCAATTATTACATCGCTTTTTATTAAAAATTCATTAGATATTATTTTTATTAAGAGAAACTTAGGATTTTTTGTATTTAAACCAGCTTGATTTAGTCAGGCATGTTTAAGTCTTTCAAGAGCTCATATGCTTCTTTCTGTGAGTCTTGGTAGCTTGAACTTTCTGAAAGTGTTGCTTTAGATTGAATTGATCCAGCTATTTCACCATTATTTATCATCGTCTCTATTCTTGTTTCAGAAATATCTTGAGGTGTAAGCTCATCAATGCTTATTTGGTCTTCACTTAGTGATAATTCAAGGTAATCAACTCGGTTAGATAAGCTATTGATATTTTTCATGATTAATCTCTGTTCAGATAATATAAGAGATATATTATCAAAAACCTCCTTATTGTTCTCATAACTCAACTCTTTTAAGTCTACCTCCATAGTCTTTGGAGGAAATATATTTTCATGTATAAGAAGAATATATACATTTAGTATGATCAAAGACAGAATGAGTTTATTTTTCAACTATCTGATTTGTGTGAATGTAAGCTTCCCCCACTTTACAATACCTGCATAGTCAATTATTGCATTGTTGAGAGTAAAATAGTCTGCATCTCCAGTAAGTGAGGAATTATCTCTTGAAAGAAAACCACTTCCAGAAATTGTAAATGCGTAGTTTGATCCATCATAAGTAGTATATCCATCAATAGCTGATGTTACGAAACATCCCTTTGCATATCCGTTAGTGCCTGTAGAATTATCAAAATATACTGTGAGATTTGTATAGTTTTTATCTGTATAGAGAGAAATATTAGTTGTTCCAAAATATTTATCATAAGAATAATAAAACAGCCAAGGTATCATTGCAGATCCCATTCTGAAACCCATCCAAAACTCAAGCGCGCCAACAGCAGAAGATGAGTCATAAGGTTCAAAAGTTACTTGATATAGATTTTTTTCAATTACTCTGCCATCACACCAGGTTCTTTGATCAAGATCTGCAAAGGAATTTAAGGATAAAAATATAGATAATACTAGGAATTTTGCTTTTAACTTCATGCAATAATATTATATTATTTATCAAAGCCCATCAACAGCGGCTTTTCCAAAGGGGAAAATGACAAAAAAAGCTCTAATAACAGGTATTACAGGTCAAGATGGCTCATATTTAGCTGAATTTCTTCTATCAAAAGGCTATGAGGTGCATGGCATTAAAAGAAGATCATCTTCTTTCAATACTCAAAGAATTGATCATATTTATCAAGATCCTCATGAAGAAAAAAGTAATTTCTTTTTACATTATGGAGATTTGTCAGATAGCTCAAATCTTATAAGAATTTTGAAAGAGGTAGATCCAGATGAAGTTTATAATCTTGGAGCTCAGAGTCATGTTGCAGTTAGTTTTGAAAATCCTGAATATACTGCAGATATCGATGCACTTGGTGCATTAAGATTGTTGGAGGGAATTAGATTATTAGGAAAAGAAAAACATATTAGATTCTACCAAGCTTCGAGCTCTGAACTTTATGGTAAGGTTCAGGAAGTTCCTCAAACAGAATCTACTCCCTTTTATCCAAGATCACCATATGGGGTAGCAAAAATGTTCGCATATTGGATTGTTGTAAATTATAGAGAATCTTATGGGATGTATGCATGTAACGGAATTCTCTTCAATCATGAATCCCCAAGAAGAGGAGAGACTTTTGTTACTAGAAAAGTTACTCGGGGACTTTCAAATATATTTTGTGGCCTTGAGAAATGTCTTTACATGGGAAACTTAGATTCTCTGAGGGATTGGGGCCATGCTAAAGATTATGTAAAGATGCAGTGGCTTATGCTGCAACAAAAGACGCCAGATGATTTTGTTATTGCTACCGGTGAACAATTTAGTGTGCGACAGTTTATAACATTGTCAGCAAAGGAGTTAGGTTTAGAGATTTCTTTTGAAGGAAAGGGTGAAGAGGAAAAAGGAATAGTTAAGAAAATATCACCTGATACTGAAACAGAATTAAAAGAAGGAGATGTCATTGTAAGGGTTGACCCAAAGTATTATCGTCCTGCAGAAGTAGATACTTTGTTAGGAGATCCATCAAAAGCAATGAAAAAGTTGGGATGGAAGCCAGAAATTTCTACAGAACAAATGTGTGCAGAAATGATCTCAGAGGATTTAAAGATTGCTAAAAGAAATGCTTTTTTAAGGTCCCAAGGTTTTGATGCTCCCATTTCTGTAGAGGATTAGTTTACTCAGATAATGAAAATATTTGTTGCAGGTCATAGAGGTATGGTTGGAAATGCCTTGGTGAGAATTTTAAAAAAGAATCCTATAAACGAAATAATAACCAAAACTAAATCTGAATTAAATTTATTAGATCAAAAAGCGGTTCATAGTTTTTTCAAGAAAAATAAAATTGATCAAGTATATCTTGCAGCTGCAAAAGTTGGCGGTATTCATGCTAATAACACCTATCCAGCTGACTTTATTTCAGAAAACTTATTAATACAATCCAATATAATATCTTCTGCACATTTGTCTGATGTAGATAGATTATTATTCTTGGGATCATCTTGCATTTATCCTAAATTATCAAAACAACCCATAAAAGAGGAATACCTTCTAGAGGGCAAGTTAGAGGAGACAAATGAGCCTTATGCAATCGCAAAGATTGCAGGAATTAAACAATGTGAGTCCTATAATAGGCAACATAAAAGGGACTATAGATGTGTAATGCCGACAAACCTTTATGGTCCAAATGATAATTTTCATGAAACTAATAGTCATGTCATTCCAGGCTTAATTACCAGATTTCACAAAGCAAAATTAAATAAGGATACTGAATTTAATGTTTGGGGAACAGGCAAGCCCCTAAGGGAATTCTTACATGTTGATGATATGGCGAGCGCATGTGTTCATGTAATGAATTTAGAAAAAAGAATCCTTGCAGAAAAAGTCTCTAAAAATATATCACACCTTAATGTAGGTTCTGGTAAAGATCACTCAATCAAAGAATTAGCAGAAATAATTTCTAGAGTGGTAGGATTTGAAGGAGAAATAAAGTTTGATGCATCAAAACCAGATGGAACACCCAGGAAACTTTTAGATGTATCAAAACTGCAAGAATTAGGATGGACTTATTCAATTACTCTAGATGATGGACTCCAAGGAACATATGATTGGTATAAGCAAAATATTGAGTCAATAAGAAATTAAAATGAGAATTTTAATTCATGGGATTAATTTTAGTCCTGAACTAACAGGCATTGGGAAGTACACGGGAGAGTTAGCAGAATGGCTCTCAGAAGAAAATGAAGTGAGGGTTATTTCATCTCCTCCATATTATCCAGAATGGAAAATAAAAGAAAAATATAAGAACTTTTATAATAAAAAATTTGAAGGAAATGTTGAAATTATTAGATGTCCACTTTATGTGCCATCGAAACCAAATACTATTAAAAGATTTTTTCATTTAGTTTCCTTTTCAATTTCATCTTTCTTCCCAGTAATATTCTCAAGTCTATGGAAACCAAACCTTGTGATACAAGTTGTACCTACGTTATTTTCATGTATTCAAATGATTATTTTGGCGAAGATTTCAAAGTCAAAGTCAGTTATACATATTCAAGATTTTGAAGTCGATGCAATGTTTGGGTTGAATATGGCTAAGGGAAAGAATCTCAGAAGATTTGCACTTTATATTGAAAAAAAAATCTTAGATCAGTTTGATTATGTTTCGACGATTTCGGATGGCATGATGAAAAGATTATCGAAAAAAGGGATAAGTAAAGAAAAAATTATTTTTTTACCAAATTGGACAAACCTTAATGATTTTAAAGATGCTTCAAAGGATGAAGAAATTATCAAAAACTTAGGAATTGATCCAAAAAAGAAATTAGTACTCTACTCTGGAAATATGGGAGACAAGCAAGGCTTAGAAATTGTCATTAAAGCTGCAGCCGAAATGGAATCATTTAAAGATATTCAGTTTGTAATGATTGGAAGTGGATCAGCAAAACAAAGTCTCGAGAGCTTTTCTAAATCTCTGGATCTAAAGAATGTTACTTTTTTACCACTACAACCATATAGCAATCTTCCTAAAATATTAGCCTCAGCTGATTGCCATCTTATAATCCAAAAAAAAGGTGTTGCTGATTTAGTTCTGCCATCAAAATTAGTTAATATATTTGCTGTCGGAGGTAATACAGTCACTACAGCTGAAGATAATTCTTCTCTAGGAAGGGTTTACAAAGATAATAAGGATATCGGGGTTCTTATTGAACCAGAATCCACATCTGCTTTGGTAGAAGGAATTAAAAAAACACTCCAAATGACAACACCAAATGTAATAGCATTACAATATGCAAATAAAAACTTAGACAAAGATAATATAATAAGTACTTTTATGAATCACCTAAAGAATTAGCAATGATCTTATTCAGAAACAATAGTGATGAAGAGCCTTTTATTAAATTAAGAGAGTCTTATTCAGAAGCATTATCAAAAAAACAATTTGCACCCGAAGCAGTATCAATATCTTCATATGATTCTAATAAAAAAGAGGTGAATTCAAGATTTGTAAATTTAAAAATTGTTGATGGCAAGAATTTTATTTTCTTCACAAACTATGACTCAAATAAGTCAGATGAGTTCAAATCACATAAACAAATATCTGCTCTATTCTATTGGGATAAAATTAATTTACAGATAAGAATGAAAGCAAATATCAAAAAGACCTCTAGAAGATTTAACCAAGAATATTTTTTTAGTAGATCTCCTGAAAAAAATGCCCTTGCCATAAGTTCAAGACAATCCTCTGTGATTAAAAGTTTTGATGAAGTTAAAATGAAATACCAAAAGGCATTAAAAGAAGAAGATTTATTGCAATGCCCTGAATACTGGGGCGGATATCAATTTAAACCATTTCAGATTGAGTTTTGGGTAGGAAATAAATTTAGAATCAATAAAAGAGATCTATACATGCAAAAAGGTCATAGATGGAATCATACTATTCTTGAACCATAAAGATTATGAAAAATTGATATTTTGTTATAAAATTCTCAAAATCACTAATATGTTTCAACATAACTCAACACTTATTCTCTAAATTTTCTGGTATTAAACTATAGCTACTCAAAAAAAAAGTTTTTCATTAATAAACGATCGAATAAAATCTGAAGAAGTAATGCTCATTGCATCTGATGGTGCAAAGCTTGGATTATTTCCTACAAATGAAGCATTAGATAGGGCACAAAACGAGGGCCTCGACTTGGTTCAAGTTTCACCCAAAGAATCTGTTCCTGTTGTATGTAAGCTTATGGACTATGGCAAGCATATTTTTACTAAGAAGAAAAATGTATCATCATCAAAAAGTAAATCCAAAAAGAAGTCTCTTAAAGAGATTAAATTTAGACCTTCTACAGATGTAGGTGATTACAATATTAAATTAAAGAAAATAAAAAGCTTTATTCTTGATGGAGATAAGACTAAAATAAGCGTCCGTTTTAGAGGAAGAGAGATTCTTAATAGTGATCTTGGTCTAGAATTGCTCAAAAAAATAAGAGAAGAGCTTAGCGATATTACAGCTGTTGACCAAGAACCATCTTTAGAGGGTAGGCAGCTATTAATGATCTTATCGCCTCTAAAAAAGAAAAATTAAAGGTTGACTTAAAATTATGGGATATAAACTAAAATCACATTCTGGAGCATCAAAACGCTTTAAACGTACTCGTTCCTCTATAAAGACAAGAAGTGCCAATAGAAATCATATTCTTTCAAAGCAATCTACGAAAAGAAAAAGACATAACCGGGGGTTGAAAAAGCTAAGTGGAACTATCTTAAGGATGGCTTCAAGGCTTATCAAAACATAATATGCCAAGAGTAACAAAATCTCTCACAGCAAAATCGAAACATAAAAAAGTCTTAAAAGCGACTAAGGGTCATTATGGCGCTAGAAGCAGACTTTATAAAACTGCAAAACAGTCCAATATTAAGTCTCTTCAATATGCTTTTAGAGATAGGAAAAACAAAAAACGAAACTTTCGATCTCTTTGGATTTCAAGATTAAATGCTGCTGCAAGAATGCATGGAGTCTCATATTCTAAGCTCATAAATAGCCTTAATAAGAAAAACATTATGTTAAATAGAAAAATCCTCTCTGATATATCTACCAATGATAGTTCAACTTTTGAAAAGGTTGTAAAGACAGCTCTAGACTGAGTTTTTAATGTCTAAATTAGGCAACATAGATCCTCCGATTATTGACCAAAAGTTTGGTTCTTATCACCCAATAAATGAAACGAAGCTTTTCTTAATAAACTTCTTTAAGGAAATTGGTTTTCAAGAAGTATATGGGCCAGAAATTGAAACGGAGAGATTTAATTTCGATATGTTAAATATAAAAGAAACTCATCCTGCTAGACAAATGCATGATACCTTTTATGTTCAAAATATGCAGAGTGTCTTAAGGACACATACATCTCCAGTCCAAATAAGAACAATGCTAGAAAAAGAACCACCTTTTGCTTTTACTTCGGCGGGGAAAGTCTACAGGAAAGATGATGATGCAACTCATCTTCCCATGTTTCATCAAGTTGAAGGTATGTATGTTGATAAAAATGTAACATTTGCAAATTTAAAAGCGCTCATTCATGATCTTGTCTATTCTCTATTCGGAAAAGATACGCAAATAAGATTTAGACCGTCCTATTTTCCATTTACAGAGCCTTCAGCTGAAGTAGATATACTATCAGAGTCTGGAAAATGGCTTGAAATACTTGGTTGTGGGATAGTAAATCCAGTCGTACTAGAAAATTGTAAAATAAAATCTGATAGATTTAGTGGTCTTGCTTTTGGCCTTGGTGTTGAGCGAATAGCAATGCTGAAATATGGAGTAAATGATATCCGTGACTTTTATAAATCTAATCTAGACTTCTTAGAAAAATTTAAATGAAATTTGCGTATTCAGATATTTTAGATTTTTTAATAGAAAAACCTTCTATAGATTCCCTCTCTGAAAAGCTTTTTCAGCTTGGTCACGAGCATGAGATAGAAGATCAAATATTTAAAATGGAATTTACTCCAAATCGAGGAGACTGTCTGTCTTTGGATGGATTGGCACAGGATCTAAATTTTTTTTATGGCAAGTCTGAAGCTCTAGATATATACCAAGAAGATATTGAAGAACTTGAAATTAATTTTGAAAATTTATCAAAAAGTGATTGTCCTGAAATCTCATTTTTAGAAATTGAGATTGATAAACCAGCCTTGAAATTCAACGATAAGATTGAAAGCTATTTTAAAGAACACAAAATAAATAAAACAAATTTTTTTGTAGATATTTCAAACTATGTATCTTATGAATTAGGACTACCATTACATTGTTATGATGGAAACCGTTTAGAAAGGGACCTTACATTTTGTAATAAAGAGTGTGATGATGATTTTGAGACACTTCTAAATAATAAAATTAAGCTTTCAGGAAAAAACTGTGTTTTTATGCAAGAAGGAGAAATAATTAATTTAGCTGGAGTTATGGGGGGGAGTTCAACTTCATGTTCGCAAGAAACAACACAAGTTTTAGTTGAATGTGCTTATTTCAAACCTGAATCGATAATAGGCAAGAGTGTTAAATATAATCTTGCATCAGATGCAGCCCACAAATTCGAAAGAGGAGTTGATAGACTCAAGCAGGAGAGGACTCTTCGAAGATTTATTAAAATAGTTGAAGAACACTCCAATATTAAAAGCATTAAACTAAAATCATTTAATTTCATTGATTATGAAAGTAAATTTTTAAATATTAATAAGAACGCTATTGAGAGTATTTTAGGAATAAGTTTAAAAAGTGAGGAATTTTTGGACTATCTTAATAAGCTTGGATTTATAGTAAATGAACAAATAGAAATCCCATCCCACAGACATGATATTTTTACCCAAAACGATATTGCTGAAGAGGTTGCAAGATTAATAGGATATGACGAAATTCAAGAAGTTAAGTTTGATATATCAAATTCAATAAATAAAGAAGATGAAATAAAGCTCGAACCTGTGAGAGATTTTCTTATAAAAAGAGGCTTTAATGAAATCATTAATTACCCCTTTTCATCTCTAAAAGCTAAAGAATCTATTGTCATTGACAATCCATTAGATATCAATAAGAGTTTCTTTAGGCTCAACTTAAAAGATTCACTTATTGATAATCTACAATACAATGAGCGAAGACAGAAAGACTCATTGAAAATGTTTGAAATATCAGACATTTACTATTTAAATACAAATTCAGAAATACAGAGATCTCTTCATATTGGGATAATAGCATCTGGAAGAGTTGGTTATAATCATGAAGAATTCGCAAAAAAAATTGATAAGGATTTTCTAGAGGACTCAATAAAAGGGCTTTTTAAGAAAGATGAAGTAAAATTTGAACTCATTTCTCGCGAAGGCCTTAACTCAAAATCCAAAGATAAAATTTACTATTTAGAAACAGAGTTAGGTAAGATCGAAAATCTTTTTGCTCAAACTGATTCCAATTCATTGCCTCGCAAAGCATTTTCTACAAAATATGTTCCCATTTCTGAATTTCCATCAAGCTCAAGAGACTTCTCGTTTTTGATAAGTGATCTACAAAATTACAGTAAAGTTATTCAATATATCAATGAATTTGATCATAAATATCTGAAGGAATCATTCATATTTGATTTTTATAAGGATCAATCCGCGCATTCAGTTAAACTGGGAGTTAGAATAATATTCCAGTCTCACGAAAAAACTCTTGCAGAAAAAGAGATTGTTAAAAGCTGTCAAGAACTTTTGAATCCCATATTGAAACTGAGTGGTGTTTCGGTACCTGGGTTATAAATTTTTGTTACAAATCATTCATAACAAAATTATCAAAATACTCTATACTGATCATGTTTATAATATAAAAATGAGTTATTTAACAAATATTTTATTTCTTTTGCTTTTGAGCTCTTCGTTTATTAATGCTCAAGAGTTAACTCCTGATCAATTGGAGCTCGTTAAACAGGCTGTTAACGAAAATAATGCTACCTACACTGATAGCGAATCTGTTGATGAAATTGATGATGTAATAGAGCCCCAAAAAAATACAGTTGATTCAAATTTGGGTATTCAAGGTAAAAAATATGGCTATGATTTTTTTTCAACAATTGCTACCTCAATCTCGGCAAGAGGGGATTTGCCTCTCCCAAATGATTATAAAATTTCTTTAAGAGATCAACTCACTATTATCCTGTCCGGATCAAAAGATGCTATTTATGACTTAAACGTAAAACTTGATGGAACTATATTAATTCCAGAACTTGGGACTATATCTGTTGTTGATAAAAGTTTCGGAGAGGTTAAGGAAATGCTTACTAACTTTATTTCCCAGTCATATATTGGAGTAAATATTGATATTTCAATAAAAAATGTAAGCGCAAAGAAAATAAGTATTGTGGGGGCTGTAAAAAGTCCAGGGACTTATTTAGTGAATCCTTTTAGTACAATTACAAGTGCTTTAACTTACTCAGGAGGTATTTCTGAGATTGGAACACTTCGACAGATTAAGCTTATTAGGAGTAATGGTCAGATACTTAAATTTGATCTATATGATCTGTTAATAAATGGCGATAGATCAAAAGACGTAAGCATTGAAGCAGGAGATACAATCTTAATTGAACCTGCAAATAATTTTGTCTCTTTAGAAGGATCCGTAAAAAGACCAGCTATATATGAATTTTTGGATGGTGAAAACGTTAAAGATGTTATTTCCTATGGCCTTGGTTTTAATAATACCGCAAACGAGTCAAAAATTTCAGTTAGCCTCCTTGATAAGGAATCTAATTTAGTAAATCAGATTGAAATCGATGACATTAATTATGATCTGCAAAATATCATAAAGGTAGAGGTCTTTGATTTTTCAACATCACCAAATAAGAATATCCAAGTATTTGGTGCTGTAGACCAGCCTGGTTACTACAAATTAAGTGATTATCAATCACTGGAAAGCCTAATAAAAGCTTTGAAATTTGTTGACGTATATCCTTGGCTTGGTGCTCTAGAGCAATTTGATGAGGAATTAAATTTAAGAGAAACTATTCTTTTTAGCCTCAAAGATTCAAAGACATACTCCTCAATAAATTTACTTCCTAACTCAAAGGTTTTTTTCTTCAACAAAGATATGATCGACAGAGATCCTCTCAAGGAGTTAACAGTTTCAAATATTGATAATTACTTATTAAATATTGAATTTAAATCACAAAAATATCCAATGCCTGTCTTTGGAAAATTTAAAGTCTCAGAGCTCATCGACTTCCTGGGATTTGACATGAGTGATGTTGATCCAATTGCAGCATATGTTAGTCCCTTGGAAGATAAAATAGTGCGGGAAGATTATAGAGATATGATTTTTGAAACGAAGAAGTTTCATTCATTGTCTTTTAGAGTTCCCGAAAACAATCTTATTAATGTAATTATTTCAGGAGAAGTAGAATTTCCTGGCTCATATAGCCTTTCATCGACAGCATCACTTCAAGACTTATACCTATTGGCTGGAGAGTTTTCAAAAAATGCATTTGCAAAAGGAATTATTTTGAATAGGCAAAGCGCAAGAGCTCAGCAGATTAATGCAATTGAGGAAAGTAAAAATACAATCAAAGAAATTATAATTTCTAATTCCCAAAGTGGAAGAGAAAGCTTACCACCTGAAATCATTGCCTCACTAAGTAGGACTTTCGAAAATGAAAATTTGGGAAGAGTTTCTGGAAGCTTTTCACCTGGATCTCAATATGTAAAAAGTTTTGTTCTTCAAGATGGAGATACAGTATTTGTGCCTAAGAATCCAAACACAATTACAATAGTTGGAGAGGTATTTTCTCCTTCAACAATTACCTATGATGGCAGGCTAAGTTTTAAACAAGTTATAGATAGTGTCGGAGGATTCAAGCAATCTGCTGATCCAGCACGCGGCTACATAATCTCTGCTGATGGCAAAACAAAGAAGATTCAAAGAAATATTTTCTTGCAGACTGTTAATTTGGAAGTTGGTGATACGATTGTTATTCCAAGAAAAGTATTAATTAGGAGTAGTCTTAGCGAGACATTGCTTCCATTGACGCAGGTACTTTCAGATTTAGCTTTTTCAAGTGCCGCAATTGACTCTCTCAGAAACAATTAAGAATATTTTTAGATAACTTGAAATTTTTTTTTATATTTGTAATTTTACTTCTAGCACCAAATGCTATTTACAGTGATAGTTTTAAATATAATTCTTTCAACAATCATGGATCGATTGGCCTAATAAATATTCCTACTGCAAGATTTTTAGATGAATCTGCCTATGGCATAACCCTTTATGATGGTCAGCCTGATCAAAAAATAACTTTAACATCCTCTCCCTTTGATTGGTTTGAGGCATCTTTCTTTTATACTTCTATTGACGGAAGAAGACCAGAGGGATTCACCTCTGACTACAAAGATAAAGGTTTTAACTTTAAATTAAGAATAAAAGAGGAGGGTATTTTTCCAGCAATTGCGGTCGGTGCTTATGATATAGGTGGAACAGGTCTTTATGGAGGAGAATACTTGGTAGCAAGCTATGGACTTCAGAATTTTGATTTTCATCTAGGGATGGGATGGGGTCAATTGTCTGGCGGGACAAGAGTAAAAAATCCGTTAATTTACTTAGACGAAAGATTCAAAAATAGATCAACTACTCAAGGAGGAAGCAATTTCCAGGGAACTGGAGAGTTTCGAGCTGGAGATTTGTTTTCTGGAAATAAAGCTTCAATATTTTATGGAATGACATATGTTCCTAATGAACGACTTATTCTTAAAATAGAAAATGATCCTATCCTTACTCCAGGCAAGCTGCCTTATGAGAAAAGTGAGAGCAACTTAACTTTTGGAATTGACTATAAGATAAATAAGAATTTTACGATTGGTTTATCTAATGAGAGAGACTCATATTATTCTCTGAGATTTAATTATAAATACAACTCATTTTCTTCAAAAGTGAGAAAAACTTACGTGCCTGCAAAAATAAAAGAGAGCGATGACAGCAACACAAAGCTTATAAAAAATTTAAGAGAAAATGGAATAGGTGTTAATAAGATATTGGAAACATCAGATATGATCGGCTTGGAACTGACTCAATTTATTCATCCAAATTTAGATGTAATTGAGGAAATAATTTCACAAGCATCCTTTGATGCCGGAGTTGATAAAGAGGTAAAAACAAATTTAAAGATAGTTGATCTGGATGTTATTACGGAGATTGATGAATCTCTCTTTAGAGATTCAGAAGTAATATATGAAAGAAAGAAAAAAAGTAATTTTTACTCAAAAAATAATATTTCTTTTAGGCCATTTTTAGCATCACGGGAAGAGTTCTTTAAAGGAGCTATATTGCTTGAGAATAATAGTGAGTATGTTTTAAGAGATAACCTAATCTTCTCTTCAAACTTGAAATATTCAATTTATGATAATTTTGATGATTTCAATATCCAGCCTAGAGATACCTATCCAGCACAAGTAAGATCGGATGTAAAAGATTATTTAAAAAATTTCAGTGAAAGAATAATTATAGGAAGAGCGCAAATTGATTACTTTTTTACACCAAAGAAAAATAATCACATTATGTTTACTGCAGGTATTTTGGAAGAGATGTTTTCAGGTGCAGGATTTGAATATTTATATTTTAATCCAGAAAATAATTATGCTTTAGGTTTTGAAGTATTTGATGTTTTTAAAAGAGATTATGATTTGAGATTTGGTAGTCTTGATTATAAAAATGTTACCGGATCAGTTAATTTTTACTATCGAAATTATAATTTAGTTCCATTTGATATGGAGATATCTTATGGAGAATATCTAGCAGGCGATGAAGGAATTACACTAGATATTTCTAGATCGTTTTCAAATGGCACAAAATTTGGTATTTTCGCTACGTTTACTGATGTTTCATCTGAGCAGTTTGGTGAAGGATCCTTTGATAAGGGAATTTACTTTAATATTCCTGTATTTGGAAACTTCGTAAATTATACTTGGAAGCCTTTAACAAAGGATCCAGGAGCGAAATTAATTAGACAAAATACACTCTATGACCTTCTAGTAAGATTTAGGCCAATAAATTAAGAAATTTATGTTTTTTTTAAATACATTTAGAAAATATATTGTTTTTGAAACAACTTACATGCATAATCATCTTTTAATAGTGAATTTTAAATTTTAATGAGATATATTTTATCTATATTTTTGGTCACATCAGCTCTTTTTGCAACTGAAGCTATTTCTATTACCGATGAGGAGGTTTCAGAAATTACAGATAGAGTCGAACTATACTCTCCAGAACAGCTGCTTGATAGAAGAGAACTACTTCTTGCAATGCTTGGCAATAATGATGAGTCTAATGTCATGAATGAGAATGTTGTAGAAGAAAATGATCCTGAAACTAGAAAAAAATTACTATTAGAGCTTTCAATTGTTGAGCAACTGCTTGTTGTTCTTGGGTTAATTGTTGCTGATGATGTAACCGATAGCACACCAACTCCACCAGACACTGTTTTCCCAGTTTTAACAATTCTTGGTGATAATCCTGCCATTGTCGAGCTGGGTTCATCATATACTGATGCTGGAGCTACCTCTGATGGGGGTGAAACTGTCTCTTCATCTGGAACAGTTGATACTAACACTGTTGGCACATACACAATTACTTATTCAGCCACTGATGCAGCTGGAAATACCTCAACTGCAACAAGAACAGTTAATGTTGTAGATACAACTGCTCCACTAGTTTCTCTAACTGGTTCAGCAACTGTTACTATTGAGCTAGGAGATACTTATACTGAGCTTGGTGCAACTGCAACTGATGCTTCTGGAACTATGACAGTTGAAACCAGCGGTAATGTTGATACTGACACTGTTGGATCATATACAGTTACATATACAGCAACTGATGCTTCAGGAAACGTAGGCACTGTAACAAGAACAGTAAACGTTGTTGATACTACAGCTCCAGTCTTTACATCCTCTGCTACCTTTAGTGCTGTTGAAAATCAGACCTCAATTGGCGTTGTAACTGCAACTGATCTTCAGGCAGTAACATTTACTATTTCAGGTACAGAACTAGAGATTACTTCAGGCGGCGTTCTAACTTTCGCAAGTGCTCCAGACTATGAATCTCAAACTGTATATACAGCAACTGTTACAGCTACTGATGCAAGTTTAAATTCATCAACACAAGACATTACTGTGAATGTTACAAATGATGAGGATGATGACGATACAGGTACAGGTACAGGTACGGGTACGGGTACTGGCACTGGCACTGGCACTGGCACTGGCACAGGAACCGGCACTCAATAGTTGTCACTCACTAAAAAAGATTTAGCTAACAACATTTCAAAAAAGTTAGGATTGTCTAAGAAAGATAGCCTTTTTCTTGTCAAGAATTTTTTTAGCACACTCGTAAAGAATAAAAAAAAACATATAAATATAATTAATTTCGGCTCGTTCATTTACAAAAAGACTCCAATAAGAATTGGCAGGAATCCAAAAACTCTTCAAGAATTTAAAATTAAATCAAGGCAAAAATTAACCTTTAAGCCCTCTGATGAAGTTAAGCAAAATTTAAATTAAAAGATTGGTCGGGATGGCCGGATTTGAACCGACGACCACCACACCCCCAGTGTGGTGCGCTACCAGGCTGCGCTACATCCCGAATTGATATTATCTATTGTT
>MDTC01085627.1_pt1 | contig 19939 bp, 16 predicted proteins | sample 811181 | NCBI WGS metagenome assembly MDTC01 (sample SAMN05326644, study PRJNA326480) | marine metagenome | isolation source: seawater | place: Pacific Ocean: North | collected 2011 | reverse complement strand
TCCAGCTTTGGCGATTGCTGCTGCTGCATGATCTTGAGTAGAAAAAATATTACAAGATGACCATCTTACTTCTGCGCCTAGCTCTATTAATGTTTCAATTAAAACTGCTGTTTGAATTGTCATATGGAGACATCCAAGAATGCGAGCTCCCTTTAAAGGTTTTTTACTTTTGTATTCTTTTCTTAAAGCCATTAATCCTGGCATTTCTGTTTCTGCTAAAGAAATTTCTTTTCTTCCAAAATCAGCTAGTTTTATATCTTTTACTTTGTAATCTTCTGGCATAATTATTTTGCTTTTATCAATATAATTTAATCTTATCAAGCGGCAATACTATACTAATTTAGGTAATAGAACTTCTATTTGAGCACCTTGTGAATTCCTACGATTAGATGCTGATACTGTCCCTTTATGAAGCTCAATTATATTTTTTACAATATTTAATCCAAGCCCAGAGTGTTCTCCAAAACTATGTGGTCTATTGCTATAAAATCTTTTAAAAATATTTTGAACAACAGTCTCACTAAATCCAGGGCCTTCATCTTTAATTGTCAGTATAAAATTTTTATTTTTTTCACTTATTTCAATTTCGATTTTACTTTTATCTTTGCTAAAAGAGACAGAATTATCTAATAAATTTGCTATTACTTGTTCTAATCTATTCTCTATCCCCAAAATAAAATAACCTTTTCCATTTTTGTTTTTACAAATGATTTTTATTTCAATATTTTTATTTTGGTTTATCAAAGATTGATTAAAATCTTCTACAACATTATTTACAATCTCATTAAGATCTATCTTTTTCATTTTTTCTCTAGACCATGATGCTTCATCTTTTAACATTTGGGAATAGTCGGTTATCAATCTTTCTATTCTCTCTACGTCATGATCAATAATTTGAAACAATTTTTCTCTTTCATTTTCCTTAGCTTTATGTAGAAGTTCTGATGCACCTTTTAGAGACGCTAGAGGATTTCTAATTTCATGAGCTAAATCTGTAGAAAAGGTTTCTGCTCTATTGGCCCTTTTTTGTAGTTCTGTTGTCATTTCATCTATAGATTTAGTTAACTTTCCTATTTCGTCTTTTCTTAAAAAGAATTTATTTATATGTGTTGGTTGTTCAGATTTAAGCTTGATAGACTCCGTATATGAAACCAGAAATCCAATAGGTTTTAAAATATATTTATTCAAAAATAAAGAAAAAATTAAAATTACTAATGCTACAGCAAAAACTGTTCTTAAAATAAAATTTTTTCTTTCCTCAACAGCAAATAAAATATCGTTAGCTTCTTCGGTCACCATTATATAACCTATAAAATTGTTATCAATTTTTATTTTATTTAAAGTGCTAACAAAAAAATTTTTATTTATTTCATTTTCTAGAACTAGAGTTTCTCCTTGAAAATCTTTTAAAATTATTTTTTTGATTAAATTTCCTTTTTTTTCATCATTTTCATTTTGATTTAATGTTTTTTCTTTGTTTGTATCAAGATTATTACCATCTATATTTTGCTCTAAAACCAAATCTGACTTTGTAAAAACACTTTGATCTAAATCTAATATATTCGTGTCGCCAATTAAAACTCCATCAGTATTATAAAATTGAACCCTATCCAAACTTTGGAAAAGAAACCTTGTAGAAAGTAAGAACTGTGTGATGCCCTCTTTGTTAAAAGAAACATTTAATCTTTCCAAATGATCAGAGGTATTTTTAATAATCAGTGAATGATTTATAGTTCTTTTCTTAACTAAATTTGGCTGAACTGCTTCTAAATAAATTATAGTAAAAATTCCTAAAACTAAGAATACAAAAAAATTAAATAATAAAAACTTTTTTAAAATTGATGCTGACTTTTTTTCCTTCATTAACTAACATTCCATCTATATCCGCTTCCATATCTAGTTTCAATTGCAGAAAATTTGTCGTCTACTTTTTTAAACTTTTTCCTTATACGTTTAACATGACTGTCTATTGTTCTGTCTTCAATTTCTGTATTTTCCTTGTAAGCAATATCCATCAGATGCGCCCTTTCTTTTATCACTCCAGGTCTTTTTGCTAATTCTTTTACAATTAAGAATTCTGTAGTTGTCAGTTTATCTGGTAATGGTTTACCTCCCCATTCACATTCTAGTTGAGATGGGTCTAATTTAAGTTTTCCGTGAGATATTAAATTTTTTGAGTCATCAATGGACTCGTTTTTTTTTCTTAATTGAACTCTTATTCTCTCAACTAAAATCTTCATAGAAAAACCGCCAGACTTTTTAACAAAATCATCTGCGCCAAGTTTTAAGCCTAATAACTCATCAACTTCGTCATCTTTTGAAGTTAAAAAAATAATTGGTATAGACATTTTTTTTCTTATCTTAGTCAAAAGCTCTTCTCCATCCATTCTTGGCATTTTAATATCTATAATAGCAAGATCAGGAGGGTTTCTAGTTAACCCATTAAAAGCACTTTCGCCATCTATATAAGTTTGAACTTTAAATCCTTCTCTTTCTAAAGCAATACTTATACTGGTAAGTAGGTTACGATCATCATCTACAAGTGCAATAGTTTGGCTCATATTTGTTTAATAATCCTAATTAAATTGTCAAAATTTAGGCGTTATTTAATTTTTTAATTTGTTTCTCCCCAATTATATCCTGTATTTACGTTAACCTCCAATGGAATAGAAAATTTATGATGTTGAGAATTTGATGATGAAATCATAGACTCAGTGACTTTCTTAATAGTGTAAGTTTTTTCACTTTCTTCACATTCAAAAATAAGTTCATCATGAATTTGGAGTAACATTTGTGCTTTAAATTTTTTATCTGTTTCAGCTAATTCGTCAATTTTAATCATGGACAGTCGCATAATGTCTGCTGCAGAACTTTGGATGGGAGCATTAATAGCTGCCCTTTCTTGAAAACTTCTTACACTAAAATTTTTATCATTAATTCCTCTAAGATGAATTCTTCTTCCAAATATATTAGAGACAAAGCCGTCTCTTCTGCAGGATTTAATTGTTGAATTCATATAATTTTTTATTTCTGGAAATTTTTTAAAATAAGAGCTAATAAAACTAGCTGCTTCATCATTGGAAACTGAAATTTGCTTTGCTAAACCAAATTGTGTTATGCCGTAAATGATACCAAAGTTAATTGCTTTTGCCTTCCTTCTTAAATCTTGTGCAACTTTATTAATAGGCACTCCAAAAACTTGGCTGGCTGTTAAACTGTGAATATCCTCATTATTTTTAAAAGCTTTTTTTAATTCTTTTACATCAGCTATTTCAGCTAAAATTCTCATTTCAATTTGATTATAGTCAGCTGAAATTAAAATATTGTTTTTCTCTGCGACAAAAGCTTTTCTTATTTCTCTGCCATCTTCTGTTTTAATAGGGATATTTTGTAAATTTGGATCACTTGATGCTAGTCTGCCAGTATTAGTTGCGGCTAATAAAAAAGAAGTGTGAACTCTTTTTGTTTTTTTGCTTATATGATCCTGTAAAGCATCTGAGTAAGTGTTTTTTAATTTGGATAACTGCCTCCATTCTAAAACTATTTTCGGGAATTTATGACCTTTATAGGACAAATCTTCTAGAACATTTGCGCTAGTTGCTAAACTACCCTTTTTAGTTTTTTTTAGTTTGGCTATTTTAAGCTTATTATAAATAATCTCGCCCAATTGTTTTGGAGAAGCTATATTAAATTCTCCTCCAGCAATCTCAAAAATTTCTTTTTCAATTTTTTTTAATCTTTCATCATATTTTTTTGACAGTTTTTTTAAATAATTTTCATCAACTTTAATCCCATTACTTTCAAGTTTTGAAAGTATTTTTACCATTGGCTTTTCAAAATACTCGTAAACTTCATTTAATTTTTCCTGATCTAATCTATTTTTAAGGTTGTTATAAAGTCTAAAAGTGACATCTGCATCCTCTCCGGCATATTCAGTTGATTTCACTAAATCAATGTCACTAAAGTTAAGTTTGCTTTTACCCGTACCCACTAAATCCTTATACGAAATAGTTTTATGATTTAAGTGAATTTCGGACAAAGTATCTAAATTGTGTCTATTAACCCCGGCATCAAGTGTGTAAGAAATTAACATCGTATCTTCTATCGGTTTCATTTCTACTTTGTATTGTTTGAAAACTAAGTAATCAAATTTAATATTTTGACCAACTTTTTTTATGCTTGGATCCTCTAAAAGTCCTTTGATTTTTTTAATGACAAACTCGCTATCTAAACTTTTTATCTTTTTATGACGTAAAGGTATGTAACATGCTTTATTGGGCGAATGACAAAAAGATATACCTATTAAATCAGTATCTAAACAATTTAAAGAGGAGGTCTCTGTATCTACAGAAATAATTGACTTTGTATTTAATATCTTAAGCCACTTATCAAGGGAGTCTTTATCGGTGATGCTCTCATAAATTTTTGTATTTATACCATCTGGTTGTTTTTTGTTGCTTTTAATATGAGCTTCTTTGCTTGGTTCTCCATAAAAACCAATTGCTTGACTTAGCAGTCTATTAAATTCCATTTCTCGAAGAAAATTATAAAGCTTTTCTTTTTTAATATTTTTAAGAATAAAAGAACTTGGGTCATGTGTTACAGGAACATCATCTTTTAATGTGACTAGTTTTCTGCTTATAAGAGCTTTATCTTTATTCTGAAGTAATGTTTCTTTTCTTTTTTTTTGTGGAATTTCATTTGCTTTTTTTAAAAGATTATCTAAATTTTTATATTTATTTATTAATTCAGCAGCAGTTTTGATGCCAATGCCTGGAACACCTGGGACATTATCAGAACTGTCACCAGCAAGAGACTGGACATCTATAACTTGACTTGGTTTGACACCAAATTTTTCTAATACATCTTTTTCACCTAAAACTTTACTTTTCATTGGATCATAAAGTCTTACGTTCTTAGAAACTAGCTGCATCAAATCCTTATCAGATGAAATGATAGTAACCTTAGCCCCCGCTTTTACAATTTTTTTTGCATATGTAGCTATGAGGTCGTCAGCCTCATAATTAAGAAGTTCTATAGAGGGTAGATTGAATGCCTCGACAGACTTTCTTATGTACTCAAACTGTGGTGCTAGATCCTCCGGGGCCTCAGTTCTATTTGCCTTATAGTCCTCGTAAATTTCATTTCTAAAATTTTTTCTTGCCGAGTCAAATATTACCGCAAAGTGCGTAGGCCTTAAATCCGAGTCATCAGATCTTGAGTCTTCTAAAAGTTTGAAGAGCATTGAACAAAAGCCATTTACTGCTCCTGTAGGTAGACCATCGCTCTTTCTGGAAAGAGGTGGCAATGCATAATAGGCTCTAAATATATACCCAGAACCATCAATTAGGTAAAAATGATCAGATTTTTTTAACAAACTCATATATTTATAATACCTTATTTTTTTCGTGATATAATTAAATAAACTATGGATAAAATTGCCCTAACTGTTGAAAATCTTACAAAGGTTTATTTAAAAAATAGAAGAAAAGAAATTTCAGAAAAAGCTTTAAATAATTTAAGCTTTCAGGTTAAACAAGGTGAAATATTTGGTCTTCTTGGACCGAATGGTGCAGGCAAAACAACATTTCTTAGTATCCTGGGCGGAACTGTAATCAAAACAGAGGGGAAAGTTAATGTTTGGGGTTTTGATCTAGACAAAAACCCTAGACAAGTTAGGGCTTCTATAGGAATAGTCCCGCAAGAGGTAAACTTAGATGCTTTTTTTAGTCCCAAAAGTTTATTAGAGCTTCAAGCTGGATTATATGGAGTTCCTAAAAAAAAAAGAATTACCGAAACTATTTTAAATATGGTTTCTCTATCAAAGCAAGCTGATACATATTCAAGATCTTTATCTGGAGGAATGAAAAGAAGATTATTAATAGCCAAGGCAATGGTGCATCAGCCGCCAATTTTAGTTTTAGATGAACCTACTGCTGGAGTTGATGTTGAACTTAGAAAAAATCTTTGGGATAATGTTAAAGAACTTAATAAACAGGGTGTCACAATAATTTTAACTACACATTATCTTTCTGAGGCACAAAAAATGTGTGATAGAATTGCAATTATTAATAAAGGTAACCTAGTTGCGCTTGACACTACTGAAAAGCTTTTAGAAAAAATTCAGACAAAAAAAGCTACCTTCAAGGTAAAAAGATTTAATGGTAAAAAAGATTTTAATGTTAATGGAGCAAAATTTTTTATTAATTCAGATAATAGCATTACGGTAAGTTATGATAAAAAATCATCAAACTTTAGTGATATATTAAATCATTTAAGAGAAAATGGTGTTGAAATACAAGATATTTCTACTGATGATGGTGATTTAGAAGATGTATTTGTTCAATTAACAAATGACTAGATTTATCTCCAAAAAAAAGTAAATATATAGTTATGGAATTAGTTAAAGTATTAAAGCAGTCTCAAATCATTAAATATGTATTTTTAGCTTTGATAGGCACAATACTATTGGCTATCTCATCAAAAATTAAAATTCCATTTTATCCAGTTCCTATGACCATGCAAACTTTCGTGGTTCTCTTTATTGGAATTGCCTTTGGTTGGAAATTGGGAACATTTACTATTTTGCTTTACCTATTTGAGGGAGTCATAGGCTTACCTGTTTTTTCAGGTACACCAGAAAAAGGAGTTGGTTTGATATACTTTACAGGGCCTACTATGGGATATTTGATAGGTTTTGTTTTTACTTCTTTTTTTGTAGGTTTTTTTAAATATGATAACAATCTTTTAAAGAACTTTTTTAAGATAACATTTGCTACTTCTTTTATATATTTTTTAGGTATGATTTGGTTAGGAAGCTTACTTGGTTGGGACAAACCAATTTTCGAACTTGGTGCAAAACCATTCTTGCTAGCAGAATTATTTAAAATACTGTTAATAACATTTTTTGTTTCAAAAATTATTAAAATAAGAAATTTGATTAATTAAGCTACTTGGGTGCTCTTTTAGACAGAATCCTTTGCAGGGTTCTTCTATGCATCTTCAATCTACGAGCTGTTTCCGACACGTTTCTGTTGCATAGTTCAAAAACTCTATATATGTGCTCCCATTTAACTCTGTCTGCTGACATGGGATCTTTTGGAGGGTTAGCTTTAGACTCGGGCGAAGCTAGTAATGCCGCCTCTACATCGTCTGCATCCACAGGTTTAGCTATATAGTCTATTGCACCTGCCTTAACAGCCGCAACAGCTGTTGGTAAGTTTCCATAACCTGTTAACATAACAATTCGACTAGATTTCTTAATCTTAAATAGCTCCTTAACCACGTCTAGACCGTTTCCATCCTCCAGTCTAAGGTCGACAACAGCGAAATTTGGGGGTGTTTTTTTAAGCAAATTTAGTGCTTCTTTCTTACTCTTGGCCTCATTTACTGAAAAACCCTTCTTTTCCATAGCTCTTGATAGCCTTCCTCTTAATGGATCGTCATCATCAACTATTAAGAGAGACTTATCCTCGAAATCTGAAATTTTAAGTTGCAAAGCTGTGTTTTTTGAATTTTCCATCATGAAGGTTATATGGAGAGCTTTGTTAAAATTTCAAGCTCAAAATTCCTTAATTTTTTTCTTTACATGGGGGGAAAAAACCTTAAATACGGAAAGATAAGGTTTTTTTTAGTAAATTTTTAATGACCTTATCTGTGTAAACAAAAAGAGGGGCACATGAGATGCGAAAATTTAGAAGCGTTAACGAATTAGTCAGTACACTAAAACCGGATTATCCGGTTTACTGCGTGCGACCGGAGTCAATAAAAGCTTCAACACAGTTTTTTAAAAAGAACTTTCCAGGAAAAGTTCTTTATGCCGTAAAAACAAATCCAAGTGAAAATGTTATTAAGATTATAATTAATAACGGAATTGAAAATTTTGATGTTGCATCAATTAATGAAATTAAACTAATCAGAAAAATAAATAATAAAGTAAAAGTGTATTTTATGCATACTGTAAAAAGTAGAGAAAATATTAAAGAAGCTTATTTTAAATATAATGTAAAAGACTTTGCTTTAGATACTAAAGAAGAATTGCTTAAGATTCTTGAGGCTACAAATAATGCTAAAGATTTAAATCTATATGTAAGAATTGCAATTTCGAATGAACATGCAGAAATTGATTTATCTAGAAAGTTTGGAGCTTTACCAAGTGAAGCACTTGGATTATTAAGGCTATCTAAAGAACATGCTAAAAAAGTAGGCTTAAGTTTTCATGTAGGTTCACAATGTATGGATAAAATTTCTTTCACAAAAGGAATAAATGAAATAGGAAATATCATTAAAAAAACAAAAATTGTTCCAGACGTAATAAATATAGGCGGAGGTTTTCCTTCGGTTTATCCGGATTTGATACCTGAACCTATAGAAAACTACTTACATGAAATTAAACTGGGGCTAAAAAATTTAAAATTAGAAAAGATGCCTGAGATATTTTGTGAGCCTGGTCGGGCAATAGTAGCTGAGGCTGGATCTACTATTGTGAAGGTTATATTGAAGAAAAAGCAAAAATTATACATCAACGATGGTACTTATGGATCTTTATTTGACGCTGGTGTGCCAAATTTTGTATTACCTGCAAAAATGATACCTAACAACGGTAGAATAGTATCTAAAAAATTAACTGCTTTTGATTTTTATGGACCAACTTGTGACAGTCTTGATTACATGAAAGGACCTTTCTTTTTGCCAAATAACATTAAAGAAGGAGATTACATTGAACTTGGGCAGCTTGGTGCTTACGGAACAACATTTAGAACAAAATTTAATGGTTTTTATTCAGATGCAAACTTTCAAGTAGGTGACAAACCTATTCTTTCAATGTACGATCGAACAGACAAGCTTGATTATCTTGTTGCGTAATGAACAAAAAAAACAGTCCCACTTTAGGGCACAATAAAAAATCTCTATTAAATTCTGAAGTTGAGCATATTGATATTACATCTTTTGACTCTAGAAAAATTATCGAGTCTATGAAAAAGATGTCATTTACCTCGAGAGACACTGCAAAGGCTTCTGAGATTTACAATGATATGATAAAAGATAAAAATTGTTCAATATTTCTCACTATAGCTGGTTCAACTTCTGCAGCAGGGTGTATGAAGCTATATTCTGATTTAGTAAAATATAATATGGTTGATGCCATTGTGGCTACAGGTGCTTCGATTATAGACATGGATTTTTTTGAAGCTTTGGGTTTTAAACACTACCAAGGAAATCAGTTCCAAGATGATAAAATTTTAAGAGAAAATTATATAGATAGAATATATGATACTTATATAGATGAGGAACAATTGCAGATTTGTGATAAGGCTATATGTGACATCGCTAACAGTTTGCCTCCTAAGGCTTATACTTCAAGAGAATTTATAAAAGAAATAGGCAAATATCTCAAAAAAAATGGAAAAAAGAAAAATTCTTTAATTGAGATAGCTTACGATAATAACGTTCCAATATTTTGTCCGGCGTTTACTGATAGCTCAGCTGGTTTTGGTTTGGTAATGCATCAAGAACAAAATCCATCAAAACATATAACGATAGACTCTGTAAGAGAATTTAGAGAGTTAACAGAAATAAAATTAAAATCACAAGCATCAGGATTATTAATGATCGGTGGCGGAGTCCCAAAAAATTTCGTTCAAGATACAGTTGTTTGTGCAGAGCTTTTAGGAAAAAAAGTTGACATGCATAAATATGCTGTACAAATAACTATTGCAGATACAAGAGATGGTGCATGTAGTAGCTCAACTTTAAAGGAGGCTAGTTCTTGGGGAAAAGTTGATACTTCAAAAGAGCAAATGGTTTTTGCAGAAGCTACAAGTGTACTTCCTTTGATAGCTAGTGATGCATACCATCGTCAATATTGGAAAAACAGAAGTCGAAAAAATTTTTCAAACTTATTTGGATAAAAATTGATTTACCTGCCAAACAAAAAAGGTTTTTTAGGAGTAGATAATAAATTTAAAATAAAAGAGAGAGCTGTAATAATACCTTTTGGCTTAGAAAAAACAGTAAGCTATGGTTCAGGAACAAAAAATGGTCCGAAAGAGATAATTAAAGCATCTCATCAAGTGGAATTATTTGACGATGAACTAAATTGTGACCCATATAAATTGATTGGCATCAAAACAATAAAACCTTTTTCTATAAAAAAAAGAATGGATGACGCTTTAAATCAAATATCAAAAATCAATGGTTCATTATTAAAAAAAAATTTATTTCCTTTAGTGCTTGGAGGGGAGCATTCTATTACACCCGGCTGTATAAGACCTTTTGTAAAAAAGTTTTCTAATTTATCAATTTTACATTTTGATGCTCACGCAGATTTAAGAGAAAGTTATGAAGGAAACAGATTTTCACACGCGTCTGCAATAAAAAGATGTTTAGACTTTAAAAATGTAAATGTTATATCATTTGGAATTAGAAATATATCAAGTGGAGAAGTAAAATTCTTAAAAAAAAACAATAAAAGAGTAAAAATCTTTTGGGCAAAAGATAAAGAAAAATGGAATTTAAATCTTTTCAAAAAAATAATAAAAAATAAAAAAGTTTATATTACTTTTGATGTTGATGGTTTAGATCTAAGTTTAATGCCTGCAACAGGCACTCCAGAACCTGGTGGTCTTTTTTGGGATGATGTAATAAATTTAATAAAAATTGCGTCCAAACACTCTAATATTGTTGGAGCAGATATTAACGAACTTGCGCCAATCAAAGGATTTCCAGGTTATAATTTTTTAGTGGCAAAATTGGCGTACAAAATACTTTCTTATAAATTTTTAAAATCTAAATTTTAATCTTTTGGGTATCCCACAAAATTTCAACTTTGGCACCCCTTTTATCTAAATTAGAAAATTTAAGTTTTGCAGAATTCCTCTCTAGCAGAGTTTTGCCTATAAAAGTTCCTAATCCTAAGCCAGCCTTTTCGCTAAGATTTTTATATTTTGTAGTAATGTAAGGTTCTCCAATTACTTTTGATATGTCCTCTGGAAAACCTGGCCCGTCATCTATAATATTTAATTTGATTATTTGAGGATTTGTTTCCAAAATGATATCAACTTTAGAGTTAGAAAATTTAACAGCATTACCAACAAAGTTACGTATCCCATATATTATCTGTGACGAACGATTTATAAGCACCTCATGTTTTGCGTTATCAAAGTTTAAATATATTTTTTTTTCAGATATTTCTTCAAAAGATCTGCTTATTTCCTCAATTAAATGATGAAATTTTACTTGGCTGATAAATTTATCATCTTCAATTTGTGATGTAGATATTTTTTTTAATATCTCACTACATCTTTTAGCTTGGCTTAACAATAATTCAACATCTTTAGAATGTTTGGGGTTTTTTAAAATTTCTTTTTTAAGTTCTTTTGCAATCACTGTAATTGTAGAAAGTGGTGTACCCAAAGAATGCACAGCTGCAGCTGCCTGAAGACCAATTGTTTCTAACTCATGTTCTTTTGCAATTATTTCTTCTAATTTATTTAAAGCTCTGTTTTTTTTCCTAGAAGCAGTACCAAATCTTGCACCAAAATATGTTAGAAAAGTTAATGCTATAATTAAAGCTAAGGGAACCGCATAAAGATAGTATTTTGGAACATGAAAATGTAAGGCTCCAGGACTAGGTAATGGCAAATGATAAACTGTTAAAAGACCTAACAAAACTGCAGTAACAATAGAAAGAAAAAATGTACTTTTTAAGTTTAACAAAGTTGAAGAAACAATTGCTGGTACAATCAAAAAAATTACAAAAGGGTTTTTTATTCCTCCAGTCAAATACAGTAAAGTAGCTAATTGTAAAAGATCATAAAATAAAATCAATGTAGAATGAGAACTACTAAGTTCATTTTTCTTATACCAAAGTTGTAGGTACAGATTAGTTAAAGCACCAATAAATATGATTGAGGTGCAAAGAAAAATTGGAAGTTCAAATTTTAAAAGAAACTGTACTAAATATATAGCAATTGATTGCCCAAAGATGGCTATCCATCTAAGAATGGTTAAAGTTTTTTTATCTAAAGTTAAATTTTCTTCAAAATTACTAGGATTTAAAACGCTCATTTGAAAAAGTTATATATCTAAATTGGCAACTTCTAAAGCATTATTGGTAATGAACTCTTTTCTAGGTCCAACTTCATCACCCATTAGAACATCAATTATTTTTTGATCTTCTTTTGATTTATCTTTTGTACCTTTAGAGTATTGAACTTTTAGCAAATTTCTTTTTTCTGGATTAAGTGTAGTTTCCCATAGTTCCTCGGGATTCATTTCTCCTAAACCTTTAAACCTCTGAATTGTAAATTTTTGTTTTTGTTTCTCTATAAATTGGTAAAATTCTTTAGATCCTTTTTTTAATTTTTTTCCACTCTTATCGCCTGAATCTATTATGTATTCGTTTAAATTTTTTTCATCCTTTATATATGTGCTCTTGCTACCTTTAGTGATTTTAAATAATGGAGGTTGTGCAAGATAAAGATGTCCGTTTTCAATTAATTGATTAAACGGGTAATTATTAAAAAATGTTAGAAGCAAAGTTCTTATGTGTGAACCGTCTACGTCCGCATCGGTCATTATTATGATTTTATCATATCTTAAATTATCTATATTGAAATCTTTTGATCCAGTTCCAAGTGCGTTAATTAATGTAACAATTTCACTTGATGACATCATTTTAGCTAATGCCTTGGTGTTGGTATCGGCATTGTTCCCATTTTTTTTAGAGTTCGGATTAACGTAAGTATTTAAAATTTTCCCCCTAAGAGGTAACACGGCTTGATACTCTCTCATTCTACCTTGCTTAGCTGAACCTCCCGCAGAATCTCCCTCAACAATAAATAATTCAGTACCATCTTTTTTTGAGATTTGGCAATCAGCTAATTTTCCTGGCAAGCCAGACAATTCGAAACTTCCTTTTCTTCTTACATTATCTCTAGCTTTTCTAGCTACATCTCTTGCTACCGCAGCCTGAGTAATCTTTTCAATAACATATCTTGCAACTGAAGGGTTTTGATCAAACCATGTAGATATTTTGTCACTTATTATGTTTTCGACAATTAATCTTATTTCAGAAGATACAAGTTTATCTTTTGTTTGAGATGAAAATTTAGGATCTGGCATTTTAATAGAGAGAACTGCGGTCAAACCCTCTTTTATATCATCTCCAGATAGAGTGACTTTATTTTTTTTTGATATATTTTTCTCTGAAGAATATTTATTTATAACTCTTGTAAGCGCACTTCTAAATCCAAGTAAATGAGTGCCTCCATCTTTTTGATTAATATTATTCGTAAAAGCTAAAACTTCATCAGAATATCCAGCATTCCACTCTAAAGAGCATTCAACTGATACATTGTTTTTTTCAGCATTAATGAATATTGGTTTTTTAAAAACTTCTTTCTCATTTTTATTAATTAATATTGGTTTTTTTTGATTTATAAATTTCACAAATTCGGTTATTCCTCCATCGTACTTGTGAAGATATTCTTTAGATTTTGATAAAGTATTATCTATTAAAACTATGCTTATCCCTTTATTTAAAAAAGCCAGTTCTCTTACTCTTTTTTGTAAAATATTAGAACTGAATTTAGTTGAAGAAAATATTTCTTTTGATGGTAAAAATTTTATTTTAGTACCAGTTTTTTTTGTTTTTCCAATTTGTTTAAGTGGTTTGATAGTATTGCCATCTTGGAACGTAATAGAGTATTCTTTGTTATCCCTAAAAATATTCAACTCAAGCTTCTCTGATAAAGCATTAACAACAGATACTCCAACACCGTGCAGACCGCCTGAAACCTTATAAGAGTCGTGGTCAAACTTTCCTCCTGCATGAAGTTGGGTCATTATTACTTCAGCTGCAGATTTTCTCTCACTTTTATGTATTTCAACAGGAATACCTCTACCGTCGTCCTCTACAGTTATTGAGTTATCTTTATTAATAATTATTTGAATATTTTTGCAGTAACCAGCTAATGACTCGTCTATCGCATTATCAACTACTTCGAAAACCATGTGATGTAAGCCTGAACCGTCGTCAGTATCGCCGATATACATCCCAGGTCTTTTCTTAACAGCATCAAGACCCTTTAAAACTTTTATTGAGTCAGCTCCGTAGACCTTGTTATTATTTTTTTCTAAATTTTTTGACATTTACTTTTTGATTATGAACTACTAATTATAGCATTTTTTTTAATTTATATAAAACTACTAGTCATTTAGACCTTATATTGTTATTGATTACCAAGGGTTTTAGAGGAAAATGTAAAAAAAAAAGGTTAAAAGACTTACTCTCTAAATTTTCATAGGCATTATAACGTAATAACTGTTTCTGTCCGATTTATCTTGTATAAGAACTGGAGAAACAGAATCTTTAAGGTTCATTTGTAGATTTTTATCTTCAATAGCTGATGCAATATCTATTAAGTATTTAGAATTAAAACTTATATTCAGCTCATCTGAATTATAGTTTGCCTTTATAACCTCATTGCCATCACCAGAATTGCTACTATTTACTGAAAGTTTAACGTTATCTTTGTTAATAATCATCTTAACTCCTTCTTTTCTATCTAGGGAGACTGTTGTAACTCTTTCAATAGAATCGATAAATTCTTTTGACGAAACTGTAAGTACTTTTTCATTAGTCAAGGGAACAACTTTTTTATAATCTGGAAATTTTCCATCAATAACTTTAGAAATAAGTTTGGAGTTACCAATAATAAATTGAATTTTAGTCTCACTTGTTTGAATTAAGATATCACCCTCGGAGTCTTGAATTAAGTTACATAATTGTAAAACTGTTTTTTTTGGTAAAATTAAGGAGCTTAAATTAGTTCCTTTATCAATTTCAACGCTGCTAGATGAAAGTCTATGTGTGTCTGTAGCGACGCCTGTAAGGTAATGTCTTTCTTTAGCCTCTGTTAAATGAAAAAAAATTCCACTTAAATAATGTCTTGTATCATCGTTTGAAATGGCAATTTTTGTCTTATTTAATAATGCTAAAAGCTTGGATTTTTTAATTTTTAATTGGTCACTTTTAAAATCACTCGTAAAATTTGGAAAATTATCTGTTGGAAGACATAATAAATTAAAATCTGAATTATCTGCAGTTAGACTTAATTTGTTTTCACTTTTAAGATTGAAATTAACTTCAGAGTTAGGTGAAATTTTTCTTAAAATATCATACAAGACTGTTGCTGATGTTGTTGTTGCGCCTTCATTTACAGCTTTTACTTCACTAATTTCGTCATAAAAAATTATATCCAAATCAGTCGCAACAACAATCAATTTTCCCTTTTTGAGTTCCATTAGTACATTTGACAGTATCGGTAACGTATTTTTTTTTTCTATAACGCCTTGAGCATGAGTTAATGAACTTAAAAGTGTATCTCGATTTATAGTAAATTGCATTTGCTCTAATCTTCTAAAAGTATGGCTTTGATTTGATTCAAATTATTTTTTATTTCTTCATCTTTTTCAGATAGTTTTGTGATAGTTTTAACCGCATGTATCACAGTAGTATGATCTCTGTTTGCAAATCTTCTACCTATTTCGGGCAGAGATCTAGTTGTCATTTTTTTTGCTAGATACATTGCAATCTGTCTTGGTCTAGCTAATGGTCTGGACCTACGCTGTGATAGCATTTCATTTAGAGAGAGATTAAAAAAATTTGAGACGGTATTCTGAATTTTATCTACTGTGATAACTCTAGTTTGATTGAAAACATCTTTTAATATATTTTTACAATCACTTATGTTCAAAGTTTTTTTATGTATTTTGCTAAAAGCAATAACCCTATTTAAAATACCTAGTAATTCTCTGATGTTAGTTTTGCTTTGATTAGCTAAAAAATTTATTACGTCTTCACTTATATTATAATTTTCCTTAAATTGATTTGAAATATCATTAAGCTTATTTTTGATAATCTTAGACTTTAAATCTAAATCTGGTGTATCAATGTCAACTATTAGTCCTCCAGATAATCTCGATTTTATACGCTCTTGAACTCTATCTAATTTAGTGGGCGATCTGTCTGCAGAAATAATTATTTGAGAACTTTTTTCAATTAAACTATTGAATGTATGAAAAAACTCCTCTTGTAGACCCTCTTTGCCCCTTATGAATTGAATATCATCAATTATAAAAACAGAGGACCTTCTAAAAAAGTCTTTAAAATTTACCATGTCATTTTTTTTAATCGATTTAATAAAGTGATACATAAATCTTTCTGCGGAAATAAACATCACGTTATTTTTTTCCTGTAATTTTAAACCTATGGCATTAAGCAAATGTGTCTTTCCTAAGCCAACACCTCCATAAATATATAATGGGTTATATCTAGATAGTTGTTCACACACCCTTTTTGACGATGATAGAGCAATTTTATTACTCGACCCTTCAACAAAATTTTCAAAATTTAAAAGTGGATTAAGGCGATTATAGTTAAGAATAGAGTCCTTAATAGTGGTGATTTTTCCAGGATCAGAATATATATCTTTAAGTTTCTCATCCGTAATAATCTTATTATCCTCTAATATTTTAAACTCAATTCTATTAAGACTTAATTTAAAACTTTTTACATCTTTTAATATTTTATCCAAGTATCTAGAAACTATCCAGTCTCTAAAGAATCTAGTGGGAACCCCTAAAATCAAATAATCATTATATTCCTTTAGAAGAGATATGTTTTTAAGCCAGCTAGAATATACTTCGTGTCCAAAAGTTTTTTGAAAAAGACTTTGTACTTCATTCCAATTAATAGTGTTTTCCTCTTCTGAAACAAATATGGTTTTAGAACTTAATGATTTTTTTTCCATGTAATTAATTTTTTGAAATTAACTTTTTATTTAATATTTTCATTAATTGTTCAAGAAATATTTTTGAATTTTTAAAAATAATTGAACTCAGGTTGTGCTTTTATCGTTAAGATAGAATTTTAAAATTAATCGTTGAGATAGAAATTTTAAAAAATTAAATTTTTTTTTTACAACTTAAAAAATTAAATATCTATATTTAGGTTGCAAGTACTAAATAGCGTAAAAAAAAATTATTTATCAACTTCAAATTGATTTAATTATTATTTAGAAATCCTTTTAGAAACTCTGGAGATTTTTCTAGAAGCAGTTTTTTTGTTGACTACCCCAGACTTAGCAACCTGCATGAGAATTGATTGAAATTTTGGAAAAAAGCTTTTAATTTCTGAATTTTTCCCTGATTTAACTAGAGTTTCCATCTTTTTTATAGCAGCCTTGTACTTGCTTTTTCTAAGACGATTTATTTGAGTTTGTTTTTTAACTCTTCGTACTCTTCTGATTGCAGATTTAGTATTTGGCATGTTTTTTAAACTGTATATATCTCAGTATTATAGGGGTCAACTTTATTATTTTTGGCATTTTGGACAAAAAAAACTAGCACGGTTAGAAATAACAATTTTTTGTATTTTATAATTACAATCACTGTTAGAACAATTTTTACCTGACATGCCATAAATCCTGAAATATTCCTGAAAAGAACCTATTTTCCCTTTGGTATTTGAAAAGTCTCTAATTGACGAACCTCCAGATTTAATAGCTTTTTTTAAAATTTTTCTAATATTTTTAATAATTTCTTTTATTTCAAAATCGCTTAATTTATTGATTTTTCTAGTCGGTTTAATACTGCTATGAAAAAGAATTTCATTTACATAGATATTACCTAGACCTGAAACAAATTTTTGATCCATTAATAAATCTTTGATTATTCTATTTCTTCCTTTTAAATAATTTTTAAAATACCCTAAATTAAATATACTATCTAGTGGCTCAGGACCCAGTATTTTAAGATGAAAATTTTCTTTTAACTTTTTAGAATATTCAACTTTAATAAAACCAAATTTTCTTACATCATTATAAATTAATTGCGTTTTATCATTAAAAATAAATTTAACATGATCGTGTTTTTTATCTTTTGAATTTAATTGGTAATAAAAACTTGTTCTTAATTTAACATTTTTTTTATTTATCAGAATAAATTTTCCTGTCATACCTAGATGGACTAACATTGTATGACCTTTTTCAAAAAAAAATAATAAATACTTTGATCTTCGTTTCACACTTAATATTTTTAAGCCTATTAGTCGTTTTATTGCTTTTATGTTGACCTCATACCTTAAATTTTTATCATTAATTCTAATAGATTTTAATTTTAACTTATTAACTGCAGTCTCTAAGGACCTTTTAACAACTTCAACTTCGGGTAATTCTGGCATATAATTTAATTATGAAAAATAATATTCAAGATAAATCAAAATTAGTCAATTCTGTTTTTTCAGAAGTATATAAAAAATATGACATTATGAATGATATTATGTCCTTTGGAATACATCGAATTTGGAAGCAAAATATGATGGATTGGATGAGTCCTCAAGAAAATTCATTCTTAATTGATGTAGCTTCAGGAACTGGGGATATTGCATTAACTTACTCAAAAAAATTAAGTCATAAATGTAAAATTTCATGTGTTGAGCCGAATAAGGAAATGTTGGCTATGGGGAAAAAAAAATTAAAAATATACGATAATATTAAATGGTATCAAGCAAATGCTGAGAAGCTACCTTTTGAAGATGATACATTTGACTTTTATACTATCAGCTTTGGTATTAGAAACGTTAATAATATTAATCTGGCATTAAAAGAAGCTTTTAGAGTTTTAAAAACAGGAGGAAGATTTATGTGTTTAGAATTCTCAAAAGTTGAAAATCCTTTAATAGACATGCTGTATAAAAATTATTCAAAATTAATACCTATAATAGGAGAAAGAATTGTAGGATCTAAATATCCATACAGTTATCTTGTAAAAAGTATTGATGATTTTTATAATCAAAGCGAATTAGCAAGTATGTTAAAAAAGAATGGTTTTCATAGTGTTAAATTTAGAAATTTATCAAATGGTATCGCAGCAATTCATTCTGGTTGGAAAGTTTAGAGATGTTCAAAAAAATTTTCCAATTATATAAAATTGCAAGAAAGCTTGGAACATCTGGAGCAATTGAAACACTTAATGAAATTTACAAAATTCCAATTTATATAAAAATTTTTTTTGATGTTATTTCATTAGGTTCCCAAAAAAAAATACAGAATTTTTCTAAATCACCTGGAGAAAAATTATGTGATGCTTTAGAAGGTATGGGAACTACTTTTATTAAGTTGGGCCAATTTTTAGCTACAAGACCAGATATAATTGGTGAGGATTTAGCAAAAGATCTCGAGAAACTTCAAGATAAACTTCCTGCTTTTAGAACATCAGTATCAAAAGAGATTCTAAAAAAAGAACTTGGTGAAAAACAATTTAATAACATATCTAATTTAAGTGAACCGATAGCAGCTGCTTCTATAGCTCAAGTGCATACTGCTACTATAAAAATTGAAAACAATGATGTTGATGTTGCGGTAAAAATTCTTAGACCTGAAATAGAAAAGTTATTTAATGAAGAATTAGATGCTTTAATGTTTTTGGCTTATATAGTTGAAAGTTTAGTTGCCAAAACAAGAAGGTTAAAGTTAATTGAAGTTGTTCATCTTTTAAGAGAAATAACTAATATTGAAATGGATCTTAGATTTGAAGCTGCAGCAGCAAACGAGCTTTATGAAAATACTAAAAATGATAAAGGTTTTAATGTACCAAAAATTTATTGGAACTATACTTCTAAAAAAATTCTCACTTTAGAAAGAGTCAAAGGAATTTCTATAAGAGAAAAAGATGTTTTAGAAAAATCAGGCATTAATCTTAAAAACTTAGGAGAAAACTTGATACAGCATTTTTTAAGACAGGCAGTAAGAGATGGTTTCTTTCATGGAGATATGCATCAGGGAAATTTATTTGTTGACGAACAAGGAAATATTATTCCGGTTGATTTTGGAATAATGGGTAGACTGGATAAAAATAATAAAAAATATTTAGC
>MDTC01218675.1_pt1 | contig 19943 bp, 20 predicted proteins | sample 811181 | NCBI WGS metagenome assembly MDTC01 (sample SAMN05326644, study PRJNA326480) | marine metagenome | isolation source: seawater | place: Pacific Ocean: North | collected 2011 | reverse complement strand
GATTTATGCACTGGCTTCTCGCGGGGTATTCGACCTGCTCAGTGGCACTCTTTTATTAGCCATACTCCCAGGAATTCTCTACTTGTTGGCGAAAGATGAACTAGCTAGAACAGATAATGTAGAAATTCATTCTATGCCCCTCGGCTTTTCGATCGTCCTCACCCTTGGTGGGCTAATCGTTCTCATTGGAGGTTCACAAGTATTAGTTTGGGGAGCCGTTAACATCGCCCGTTTTTTCGGAATATCGGAATTAGTGATCGGTCTCACGATTGTTGCCGTTGGTACCTCGCTCCCGGAACTAGCTGCGTCCGTTGCCGCCGCATTGAAGAATAAGACGGATATGGCGTTGGGAACCGTTATTGGTTCCAATATCTTCAATTCGCTGGGTGTTATTGGAATTGCATCGGTAATCTCTCCGTTTGCTATCGCGACTGAAGTATTGCAACGCGATCTACCGTGGACACTGGGCCTAACGCTACTTTTGTATCTACTAGCTCGATTCTCGGTGAGCGGAACAATCACACGTTCTTACGGAATACTTTTGCTTCTTCTATACGTAAGTTATCTTTGGCATATATCTGCAACGACCGTGCCGAGTTAATGAGTTTTATTGAATCAGCCAAACGCACCATTCAGTTAGAATCTGAGGCAGTCGCTCAACTGATAGAGCAACTATCGGAAAGTTTTAATCATGCTTGTGAAATATGTCTCGCTTGTCAGGGGCGTATCGTCGTGACCGGAATGGGCAAATCAGGTCATATCGGAAGCAAAATCGCTGCGACTCTCGCGTCAACGGGGACGCCTGCTTTCTTCATGCATCCAGCGGAAGCATCGCATGGTGACCTCGGAATGCTGACGTCCAAAGACGTGGTTCTCGCGCTATCTAATAGCGGCCACTCATCGGAGATAGTCATGCTGCTCCCTCTGATTCAAAGGATTGGAACTTCATTAGTCAGCATTACAAGGGATCCGAACTCGACACTTGGCAAAGCGTCCGACGCGCATCTTCTTGTCTCTGTACCCGAAGAGGCATGCCCGCTGAACCTTGCGCCAACCTCAAGTACTACAGCAGCGCTCGTAATGGGTGATGCCCTCGCGATAGCCCTGCTTGAGGCTAGAGGATTTTCACATGAGGATTTTGCCTTCAGTCATCCCGGCGGAGCGCTGGGACGAAGGCTTCTTTTGAAGGTTGAGGACATTATGCACGCTGGCGATGCACTCCCGACAGTCACAGACGATACAGTGCTGCCTGAGGCATTATTAGAGATGACCGCTAAACGGCTTGGCTTCACGACAGTACTTAATAGAAAAAACGACCTTGTTGGCGTATTTTCCGATGGTGACTTACGGCGTGCGATTGAGGCTGGATGCGACCTCCGAGAACAAAGAATCGGTGACATCATGACCAAAGGTGGCGAGACCATTGATCAGGGCGCTCTCGCAGCGATGGCAGCTCGCGTCATGCAAGAAAAACGGATCAATGCTCTGGTAGTCTTATGTCAAGGACGACCCGTGGGTGTTTTGAATATGCACGATTTATTACTGGCAGGTATTTTGTGAGTGCGCAGACAGTTCGATTAATGGCATTCGATGTTGATGGCATATTTACAAATGGCGCTTTGTATTATGGCGCAGAGGGTGATGCACTTAAAGTATTCAATATTCTTGATGGAGTAGGTTTAAAACTTTTACAGAAAGCTGGGATAAAAACCGCCATTATCACAGGTAGAGCGTCCCCGATGGTAGAGCAGCGCTTCACCGAACTTGACGTGGATTTTGTAATGCAAGGCCGCGAAGATAAGGGACAGGCTTTACTGGAATTAGCAACAAAGCTGGATTACGAGCAAAAAGATTTAGGCTATATGGGAGACGATTTCCCTGACCTTACAACGCTCAACGTAGCAGGCTTTTTCGCCAGCGTGCCTAACGCGCCGCATCTAGTTCAGGAAGAAGCCGCTTTTGTAACAAGGTCGTTGGGTGGTCATGGTGCCGTCCGCGAACTATGTGAATTTTTGCTCAAAGCACAAGGATTTGATGCTTTGAAACTTTATCAAATGGAATCCGTGTGAGCGGATGGGGACGTCTTTTCTTGACTGCCTTGGGTAGCGTAGCTCTTTTTATTGGGTTGACTGAACCGACAAAAAAAACGAGCGTTGACCCCACATTCAAAGAAATTACGGACAAACGGCCAGATGCGTTTATGCAAGGCATCCATCAACGTAAGTTTGACGGAAATGGTCGACTCGAGACAACTCTCACCGCAACCAGCCTTCTAGATTTTGGAGATCGAGCTAACGCTGAACTTATCAATCCCAAACTCCGGCTCGAAAGACAGCCAGCGACTTGGTTTATTGAGGGTGAACACGGCGAGCTCACTCCGGATCGTAATGAAGTGTCCCTCTCCCAAAACGTCATCGCGGATCGTCTCGAAAAAGGAAAAAATTCTTGGCACCTGACCGGAGAAACCCTGAAGTGGGATCGAAGGACAGATCTTGTAACTTCAACGAGCCGAACAACGCTCATTCAAGGTTCCATCGACAGTGTTGGTAATAAACTTTTGATTAACCTAAATACTAACGAATATACACTCGGGGACAATGTGAGGACACAATGGCGACGCGCTACTTCATCGGATTAATGTTACTGATCACACCAGTAGTCTTCGCGTTACCTGAAGACCGCGATGAATCGATTGAGATAATGGCTGATAAAGCGGTAATCAATGAAAAACAAAATCAAGCTAAATATTCTGGAGCAGTGGTTGTCACGCAGGGGACATTGAAAATTGAAGGTGACATTGTGAATTTGAAAACCAACGAGAACGGCGAGATAGAAACAATCGTGGCCAAAGGTAAACCTGCTCGCTTTGAGAACATTAGGAGACAGATAGACAAAAAGCCAGTAAAAGCAAAAGCTGAAAAGATTTACTACACTTACGAGAGTGACCGGGTGGTACTTACTGGGGATGCGGTCATAACCTCTGAAGAGTCTGCTTTTTCAGGATCCGAAATCATTTATGATTTAGATTCCGGAAAAGTGATCGCGTCTGGCAATAAATCTCAACGCGTCAACATGACAATGCAGCCAAAGAATAAATGAAAAAACTTACCGCCCAACATCTTAAAAAATCCTATAGAGGACGAGAAGTTGTTTCCGATCTTTCACTGATAGTTAGTGCTGGCGAGATTGTCGGTCTTCTTGGGCCAAACGGTGCGGGAAAGACCACGAGTTTTTATATGATTGTGGGCCTCATAAAACAAGATGCAGGAAAGATTTCGATTGGTAATCAAGATATCACCAAAACTCCAATGGATGGCAGGGCAAAAGCTGGTTTGGGGTATTTGCCTCAGGAGGCTTCAGTATTTAGAAGACTGAGCGTCTCTGATAACTTAATGGCAATTCTTGAACTGAGATCCGATTTGTCAAAAAATGCTCGAAAACGCGAGCGCGAACGCCTTTTGGATGAATTTCATCTTGGGCACCTATCCTCAACTAAAGGTATGGCATTATCTGGTGGTGAGAGAAGGCGCGTTGAGATTGCCCGCGCACTATGCTCTAACCCAAAATTCATGCTACTCGACGAACCCTTCGCTGGTGTCGATCCAATATCAGTCACAGATATTCAGAATATTGTTCGTCATTTGGCAGCGCGGGGTATTGGTGTGCTAATTACAGATCATAATGTTCGAGAAACCCTAGGTATCTGCGATCGCGGTTATATTGTAAATGTGGGAAGAGTCATTGCAGAGGGTCCCCCAGCCGCCCTTCTCGCAAATACAAATGTTCGCCAAGTTTATCTTGGCAAACAGTTTAAAATGACATTTCCCGAATGAAGCAAGCACTTCAATTAAAAGTCGGACAAAGTCTGACTATGACCCCTCAACTACAGCAAGCGATCAAACTTCTGCAGATGTCATCACTCGACCTGCAGCAGGAAATCACCCGAGCACTCGAAGAAAATCCACTCCTCGAGAGAGAAGAAGAAATCGAACAAGCTTCGGAACCCAGTGAAAACTCGATAACAGAACAAGAAACGCCGGTTGATTCAATTGAAATTGCCATCGAGACCGATTGGTCAGATACCAACCATTTCGATCTCAATCGTCCAATGACACGAGTAGCTTCAGACGATGAGTATGATAGTTACGAAAATCGTGCCTCCGAAAACCTTACCCTTGCTGATCATCTGCTATGGCAACTCAATCTAATGCCGTTGACAGAACGCGATATGCTGATTGCTCGAGTATTGGTTGATTCGATTAATAGCGATGGATTTTTAGATGCTAATCTTGAGGAAATCACTACGGCCCTCGCTCAAGAACTCGAGGATTTAGAATTTGACGAGGTCGAATGTGTTTTACACCAAATCCAACGCTTAGATCCTGTGGGAATTGGTGCCCGAGGGATTGCAGAATCATTGACGGTTCAATTGGCTGCACTCGGCCTAACCGGTGGAGATGTCTCACTGCCACTAGCGCTTGTTCAAAATCATTTAGAGCTCCTGACCAAAAAAGACCGTGCTGGGCTTAAACGTGCACTTAATTGTACCGACGAAAAACTTGACATAGCTCTCGAACTCATTCGCTCTCTAGACCCAAAACCAGGTAGCAATATTGGCAGTAATAATCCCGAATATGTAACTCCGGATCTCATTGTTCGCCGAAGTACCGAGGGCTGGATAGTCGAACTAAATCCTGACGCATTACCGCGAGTAGCTATAAATCAGACCTACCAGAATTTCATTAAATCTGGTGATAAGAGCGAAACCAATGATTATTTGAAGGGTCAACTACAAGAGGCTCGCTGGTTTGTGAAAAGTCTCAAGTCCAGAGCAGAAACCTTATTGAAAGTAGGTACTTGTATCGTTGAAGAACAAATCGAATTTTTCGAAAAAGGACCAGTTGCAATGAAACCAATGGTCTTAGCAGACATAGCTAACCGAGTAGAGATGCATGAATCTACGATCTCACGGGTAACCACACAGAAATATATGCATACACCTCGTGGTACCCTCGAACTCAAATACTTCTTTTCGAGTCACGTTGGCACCGATGGCGGTGGTGAAGCTTCGTCAACTGCGATAAAAGAGCACATTAAAGAATTAATCAGCGATGAAAATCCAAAAAAACCATTATCCGATAACAAGCTCAGTAAAATGCTTTCGGGACGCGGGTTCAAAGTCGCCAGACGCACCATCGCGAAATATCGTGAAATGCTTGGTATTAGCGGATCAAGCGAGCGTAAGCAGTTATTCTAGTTTTTCCGCATGCTCGAAACGAAGCATAGTGAAAACGCGGTAAAGATTTAATCGGGCCGGAAAAAGAGGAGATAGTTATGCAAATCAGCATCAGTGGGCACCAGCTTGACGTTACAGACGCACTCAAATCCTATGTAACAGAAAAATTAGATCGTATTGAACGCCATGCAGAGCACATCACCAAGGTTGAAATCACACTGACTATCGAAAAACAACGGCGAAAAGCAGAGGGTAATGTGCATGTATCCGGTGCAGACGTACATGCGTCTGCTGAGCATGAAGATATGTATGCTGCGATCGATGCGATGACAGACAAATTAGATCGCCAGCTCGTAAAGCATCGTGAAAAAACCATTAGCCGAATGCAAGGACACTAAAAGCGTCATACAATAGCCGGGGATGTTTCCGGAATATCCTTTTAATCTCAAAAAGAGATACCAAATGCAGCTGTCTAACATCATTACACCAGATCGTGTTGTGTCTAGCCTTGATGGCGCGAGTAAAAAGCGTGTCTTAGAGCTGACCGCAGAATTCATAGCAGAAGAAAGCCAAATAGATTCCGAGGACATTTATCAGGGCCTCATTGAACGAGAACGTTTGGGGTCGACTGGAATTGGTTTTGGGGTGGCGATTCCTCACTGTCGTTTGACCTCATTAGGTGACGATGAAACACGAGGATATCTGATTCAACTTAATCAAGGGATCGACTTTGACTCGATCGATGGTCAGGATGTCGAATTATTGTTCGTACTCTTGGTCCCTGAATCGACGAATCAAGGTCATTTAAATCTCTTAGCCCAACTTGCCGACTGCTTTAGTAATGATCAGTTTAGACATAATTTACAAATGGCGACCGACTCAGGTGAACTCTTCGCTATCGCCTCGCGGGCGTTTAGAACGGCAGAGACCTGATGCATTTTTTGATCGTTTCAGGCAGATCTGGAGCCGGCAAATCATCTGCTCTCGGCGCTCTGGAAGATCTTGACTTTTATTGTATTGATAACCTACCAGTTGCTCTATTACACGAAACCGTTTCGACTCTTCTTTCTGAAGCCCCAGGACGCAATCTCGCGGTCTCAGTCGACATCCGCACACTCGGTCACCCAACAGATGTTCCATCATTGGTGAAGTCAATCGCAGAACAGGTCAATCGCTTAGATGTGGTGTTCATCGACGCTGTAGACGAAACACTTGCACAGCGTTTCAGCGAAACGCGACGGCTACACCCACTTTCAAGGGGTATTGAGCGCACTCATTTAACTGAAGCAATCCAACGTGAAAGCGAACGTTTAGGGGCAATTCAAAATATTGCTACATGTAAAATCGATAGCTCAGGACTTTCAATACATGCACTACGAAGCCAAATCCGAGCACTGGTTGCAGGCCAAACCGCAACACGGCTCATGCTCAAATTACAGTCATTTGGATTCAAGCATGGCGTACCCACGGACTCTGATACTGTCTTTGATGCACGATCACTTCCCAATCCTCACTGGGAGCCTCTCTTACGTCCACTGACGGGACAAGATGAGCCAATCCAAGATTATCTAAATGAATTCTCCGAAACCAATGATCTTCTTGATGAAATCGAAGCACATATTCGGCGTTGGATACCGCAACATGCGGCGTCTGGGCGACAATACTTCACTCTTTCCATTGGCTGTACCGGTGGACAACATCGCAGTGTTTTTCTAGCCGAAGTACTAAGTCAACGCCTTAATGACCTTGATCTCGATCGGCAGGTAGTGCATCGCGACCTACCATCAAACAGCTAAAAAATGATGCGTCCATGATAATCACACCAGTCACAGTAAAAAACTTACTGGGTCTGCACGCCCGAGCTGCCAATATTCTCGCCCGAGAGGCATCCCGTTTTTCTTCAAGCATTGAGATCGAGGACTTTGCGAGACAAAGAAAGATTGACGCAAAGAGTATTATGCAGCTACTGATGATGGCTGCGGGACAGGGCAGTGAGCTAATGCTTCATGTCTCCGGTGATGATCAAGAAAAAGCGACGGAGACCCTAAAAGCACTGTTTGATGATGGATTCGGGGAACCTTGTAAATGAGGGATCAGGTCACCGAACATATTGTTGAATCCGGTCAAGCGAATATACAACGAATTAGCCTCGCCTTATCGCAGGGTACAATCGCTCGTGCTCGCCGACTCATAAATGAAGACTTTACCGCTCCAGATATTGCGCACGTTTTGTCCTCAGTACCCCCAAAACAAAGAGCCATTCTCTGGAATCTTGTCGAGACTGAGGAGTTAGCTGCTGATGTTCTGGTACACCTTGGCGAAGAAGAACGGTCAGAGATCGTAGCACGCCTCGAGCCCATAGAGCTCAATAACCTAATTGGAAGTTTTGAGATCGACGACAAGGTGGACTTACTTCAAGAGCTGCCGGCATCCGTCATTGAGAAAGTCTTACTCTCGATGGATTCTCAAGATCGCCAGCGTGTCGTAAACGTTTTATCTTACGATGAGGATTCAGCGGGTGGATTGATGAACACGGATGTCGTGACGGTCCGACCTGATATCACTATTGATGTTGCATTGCGCTACATCAGAAGATACCGCGAATTACCACCCATGACTGATAACCTGTGGGTACTAAATCGACGCGATGAGTTTATTGGTCAGGTCTCTCTTTCAAAAATCTTAATTTCTGATCCATCAACAACTATTCGAGAAATAATGGAAACTGAGGTTGAGCCATTGATTGTCTCAACACATGAAGATGAAGTTGCGCAGCGATTCGAGCGGTTAGATCTAGTCAGTGCACCAGTCGTTGACCTTAACGGCAAGTTGCTCGGCCGCATCACTATCGATGACGTAGTGGACGTTATTCGGGCATCCGCAGATCACAGTTTGATGAGCCAAGCCGGTCTTGATGAAGACGAAGATATTTTCGCACCCCTAATCAGAACAATTCGACGCCGCTCAATTTGGCTTGGCGTCAATCTACTTACTGCGTTTCTCGCCTCAGCGGTGATTGGCATATTTGAGGCGACTCTCAAACAAGTCGTCGCCCTCGCAATTCTGATGCCCGTTGTAGCCTCCATGGGAGGAATTGCCGGCACCCAAGCACTCACGATCGCAATCCGAGGGATGGCAATAGGGAGAATCGGACCAGCGAATAGACATGCATTAGTCAGCCGGGAGGCAATGATTGGTGCGACCAATGGAGTGCTATGGTCCTCAATCGTTGGCCTTGCTGCGTTCTTCTGGTTTGGCGATTTCACCTTGGGCTGCGTAATTGCTCTAGCGATAATTATCAATCTAGTCGTTGCAGCTCTGATTGGTTCTCTATTGCCTGGATACCTGAAAGCGCGACAAATAGATCCTGCGTTAGCCGGTGGTGTCATACTAACAACAGTAACCGATGTGGTCGGTTTTTTCTGCTTCCTAGGGACGGCTACTCTCGTTTATGCGTGATTAGCTACCCGCAACCATCATCTTCTCAAACAATATCGAACCTGTGGAGATCGAGCGTCTGAGGTCAATATCAGAGCCCACTGCCTGTAAATCATCGCGTAACATCCGGTCAAGATTAGAGGCGACCGTCACCTCGTGCACCGGATGCGAAATCTCCCCATTTTCGACCCAGAATCCTGATGCCCCTCGAGAATAATCACCATTTACCAAGTTAACCCCTTGTCCCATAAGCTCTGTGACAACCAGGCCTCGTCCCATCTCGGATACGAGCTCTTCAAAGCTCTTTTCACCTGTTAAGACCAGATTGCGCACTCCCCCGGCATTATGCGTGGTTTGAAGCCCTAATCGATTCGCCGAGTAGAGAGAAAGTACGTAACTCGAGAGCAGACCATCTGTGACAAATGCCTGACTCCGTGTTGGTAAACCATCTCCATCATAAGCCGAAGATCCTATGGCACAGGGCAGTAAAGGATTTTCTTCGAGTGTGACCCATTCCGGGAATACCTGCGTCTCCAAGCGATCTAGCAAATAACTAGACTTTCGATATAACGACACACCGCCAATCGCACTAATAAAGCTCGACAACAAGCCTGAAGCGGTCTCCGGAATGAACAAAACTGGAGCCTCAGCCGTCTGACATTTACGTGGATTCAGTCGCGCGATTGTCTTGTGAGCCGCCTCACGACCGACAGCTTCGGGTGACACTAATTGATCAGGGCGACGCGCCTGGGTGTATGCATAAGACCGCTCTCGACTCTCGCCGTCTTCTGCTAGTAACACACAACTTATCCCATGAATACTTGTGGGTTGGCTTACCATCAGCCCTTCGCTAGTTGCATGGATTGAGATCCCTCGGGTTGACGATACGGATCCGCCTTCCGAGTTTGTAATTCGAGGATCTTCATCACGCCCTGCTGCTTCGACTTCAATGGCCAAATCGATCGCTTGTTTTGCACTAATCTCCCACGGATGATCGAGCTGTAAATCGGGCACATTACGAATAATCTGGTCACCTGACGCAAGAACCGCTGACGGGTCCGGAGCGGTGACCTTTGCGATAGCGAGAGCAGCGTCAACAGTACCCTGCAATGCCAAATCTGAAAGATCGGTAGTTGTCGCCGATCCACGTGACTCACCCACAAAGACAGTCACAGACAGAGACTGGTCTCGCATCATTTCGAGCTTCTCTGACTGCCCGAGCCGTGCCTGTACCTCAAGGCCCACAGACGCACTCGCAGCAACTTCACAGGCATCTGCTCCAACGCGTTTCGCTTGATCCAAAATACGATGCGCCAATTCTTCGAGGCGGTTTTTTTCTTGTTGTGGGTTAAACTTTACAGACATGAATGATAAACGCTCCCCTTACAATGACGAACCGATCGACAATGACGCCCACGAGGTTCCGTCCAAAAGTGCAAAAAAACGAGAAATGTCGGCGCTTCAAGCACTCGGACAGGAACTGGCGGGGCTCTCGGAAAACCAATTTGAGAAAATCGAATTCCCTGAGGGCAATCTGTGTGATGCCCTTAGGATTTATCGATCTATCCCGGCCAAGAAGCATGAGGCCAGGCGCCGACAAATGCAATTTGTCGGCAAACTGATGCGTGGCATCCAGCCAGAGCCCCTGCAGGCACAGTTGGATGCCATACGATATTTTAGTGAGGCTAACAACCAAACACACCATCAGGCGCAGAAATGGCGCGAACGCTTGTTGGCTGACCCGAAACAAGCCGCCGTATTCTTGAATCAGTTTCGTACCGATTCTCAGCGATTGAATCAAGTGATTCGGGCAGCAAAAAAAGCTGAAGAAGTGGGCAAAGATAGAGGTGAAGCCCGGAGACTCTATCGCCTCCTCTTCAGAGCGATCACGCATTAAGCGGTTCCACCAACAGTAAGACAGTCAATTTTTAAGCTAGGCTGTCCGACACCTACTGGTACACTTTGACCGTCCTTACCGCAAACACCAATCCCCGCATCAAGTGCAAAGTCATCACCGATCATGGAAATTGCTGACATCACTTGAGGACCATTACCAATCAAGGTCGCTCCCTTAACAGGCGCTGTAACCTTCCCTTTTTCAATTAGGTAGGCCTCACTTGCTGCAAACACAAATTGCCCTGATGTGATGTCCACTTGCCCTCCACCGAAATTAACAGCGAATATACCGCGCTCGACTGACTCAATCATATCTAATTGATTGGCATCTCCTGGTTCCATAAAGGTATTGGTCATACGCGGCATCGGGAGATGCGCGTAGCTCTCGCGACGACCGTTACCAGTGGCTAATACACCCATTAATCGAGCGTTCAATTTGTCTTGCATATAACCCACTAGAATACCGTCATCAATCAACACATTGCGTTGACTGATATGACCTTCATCATCGACATTTAATGAACCGCGACGGTCTAGCAGAGTGCCATCATCAACAACTGTCACCCCTTTTGATGCTACTCGCTGCCCAATTTTTCCTGAATAAAAGCTTGAGCCTTTACGATTGAAGTCTCCCTCGAGACCATGACCAACTGCCTCATGCAAGAGCACACCCGGCCAACCGGCGCCTAGCACAACAGGCATCTCACCCGCTGGACAATCAACTGACTCCAAATTGACAATAGCTTGGTCAACCGCTTCAGAAACTAACTGCTCGGCATGTTGTTCAGTAAGTAGCCGCGCCAGATCATAGCGTCCGCCGAGACCCGCACTACCGCGCTCGCGACGTCCATTCTTTTCAGCTAACACGGACAATGATAAGCGGACTAACGGACGGATATCTGCACCTAAAGTACCATCCGTCGCCGCAATCAGAACCTCTCGATAAGAGATTGAGAGAGTTGCCTGTACCTGTGTGACATGGACACTACGTGCTCGAGCTTTGGCGTCTATCTCATGCAGGAAAGTAATTTTTTCAGAGGCAGCCGTCTCCGGAATTGGATTCTTTGCAATATATAGCTTCGGAGTCGAAACCTGATCGAGATTGATACCACCGCGCGGTGCCCGTCCATCTTGAATTGCCACAGCCACATCTCGCGCTTCCAAAATCCGCGATGCTGTGATCTCAGAGCTGTAAGCAAATCCTTGTTTATCTCCGACGCAAGCGCGTACACCGATCCCAGCGTCACGATGATAACTGGCATCCTTCACCTCGCCGTCTTCAAGTGAGAAGGTTTCAGCCTCAGAACGCTCGAAAAATAAATCCGCAAAATCGACGCCACCAATGGCCAATTCACCGACCAGTGGTTCTAAATCATCAACCGTTAATCCGCCCTGTTTCAGGATCGATTCACCTACGTTCTGTAGAAGTGTTGGCATTCACTTGGTCCTCTGCTTTGCAAATGGGGGTATAAGAGAAACTTGGGGGTCATCAAAGGATCCTTCAATCCTGTAATCGGTTTTACCGACCTTGATAATTTTTGTACCAAGCGCTTTTTCGACGAGATAGATTGCGCCGCCGACTTGGGGGGCGCCAAGCAGTACGGATGCGAGCGGTAAATTATTAGTCAGGGGGATATCGACTTCCAGTCTTTGCTTAAGCTCTTCATTGATCAAATCAGCGCTTCCCGTAAGCCGGAAGCTTGCTGAAGGGCCTCGCATGGCGAATTCTGGATCAAATATTAGTGCACCATTTGCAATCTTCGCCTTCGCATCCACCCCATCAAATGAGACACCGGGCTGAACGATATCCAAAAAGTCCAATCGCAGTCGTCTAGTAATCGTATCGATATTTAAAATACCGAACAGACGAAGTACCTCGGCCGAATTGCCCAAATCAAGAAAGCGTCCTTTCCCAAGCGACAACTCGACTGAGCCTCGGCTCCTTAAAACCGAAAAACCCATTGGCGAGCCTTGCCAACTCAAATTCGACATAAAGCGACCATTTTCGGCCTCAAGAATCGGATCATCCTCATTTATCCTCAAAATATTCCCTAATTGGTCGCCTTGTGCTCGCAATAAAAGAGCGCTCTGCCCTTGACCATCCTGATATGCCCAAGCGAGCTCTCCCTGAAAACGCTGACCCTCCCTATCAAACTCAAGCGTTGTCGCATCAACCCGTGATTCTCCGGACACTAACACCGCAGAAAAATCTTGATAACGGATGTCTCCGCGTAAAAGAGTACTCACTCGAATATTGGCAGCAGGTAACTGTCCGGGATCGTAATCAAGAAGTGGGTCTTCTCCCGGTGGATCCAACAAGCTACCGCCCTCAGGTAATACCAATCGTTCCAGATCAATTGATAATGGAGCGTCACCAACGCGACTAACAAGACCAGCGAGTTCTGTCCCGTTAAAAGATACATTAAACTCTCGTGGTGTTAAATTAATTGCTGTCTCGCTCACAGCCAAGGGAGTATCCCCAAGTAGAAGTTGCTCAGTTCGTAACAACAAGGATAGATTATGTCTATCAGATCCCATCGAAGATAGGGCTGCCCAACCAATAAGGTCTATCCTTGGCGTGATAACCTCCAGAGCAATTGGCGCCGTATCGAGAGTCCCACGAATTTCAGTTGTCCCAAACAATTCCACAGCCAATGAAGTCCCGCTTGGCTTATTCGACAAATTGATATTTATTCGACCAATCTTGTTTGGATCTTTATCCAATGGATACGGTAGTGCAGTGCCAATTCCCGCCCCGTCCGTTTCAAGCGACAAGACAGATGAGTCGTGCCTTACCCCAGCAGTAAAGGACCAGTCACCTGATCCAAATAATTGCTTTTCAGTTAACCTAAGCCGTAAAAGTTTCGAGAAATTGACAGATCTTATGTGCCCCTTCCCAGTTACGTCAGTATTACCATCAACGACTGTGATACGAGCCTCAACCGGGTCCCCAAGCAACCGGCCTGTTAGCACGTCTGTATACAAACCCTTATTTAACCGATATTCAGCATGTCCTTTAACTTGTGTGATCGGCTCACTCAAATCTTTCCAGGTCACCGACAAATCCTGCGTTTCCATCCATACAGAGCCCTCCGGACGTTGCCCGATAGGAATTTCTAGACGGACATCTCCTTTCAGGGTACCTTCTACCGAAATATCTGAACCGAGAGCATCTGGCTTCACGCCAGCCGCATCGAGAATCTGCAGGGCTGTCGAAGCCTCTCCCGATAGGTCACCACGAATATTGATCAGGCTGCTATTTTCAGGGTTTTGCCAAGCCACAACCCGGTTTACACATAGGCCGCCAAATTCTGGTTCCTGGAAATCGATGTGGACACGGCTATTGGCAAAATCAACCACACCGGCACGACCAATAAATGTAGGCCAATCTGCAAGCGGCTTAAATCTGTAGCTCTTCAACGGGAAATGCATGGCTAGTGCACTACGTGTCTGATCCACATTAGCTCCAAGTGGAGCCGAATATGAAATCCGTCCATTTTCAACGGCAACCTGCTCAATCGATCGATTCAAAAACGCAGCAACCTCGCTATCTAACACCGAGGGTAAAAGCCGAGGCAACGCACCGGTGCTAGCATCCACTCTCATTTCCACCTGTATTTGTTGCTCTCGATCGCGCGACAAATCCAATAAAAGAGCACCTGTCACATTTTGCAAGTTGTCCTGGATCTTCAGTTCGTGACCCATAATCACCAAACCTTCATTTGTTTTATTGAAGGCCAAAACACCTGTCAATGACTGGTCTCTCCACGGTTCATGAAAAACTTCCGGTAACGAGAATATTGCTGGCCCTGAATTAAAATGAAGCCAACCACTTGATCCATGCAGAAACAATTTGCCAGATACAGGTCCAACCTGCGGTATTGAATGTGCGGCCTGAATCTCCAGATAATCCACGTCAGCATAAATCAGTGGATCCTCGTCAAGATGCCAGTCGAGCCGTACTTTGCTCGTACGGAGTTCTGGTTTGTTCAGAGATAGGATTCGTTCGAGTTGCGGATCAAGATCGAGTGGCTTTAAAAAAGCCCGTAAAGGCTCAGCCATCAAATCAACGCTAGGTACCTGCGCAATCAATCTCTCGCCATCAAAATGGAATCCGCCACCTGCACCTGTGACCTTGAGGCCCGGTAATTGAAGCTCCAATGATTCAAAAAATGCTCGTGCGGTAGACAACCCGGTTAATTCAAAGCGTACTCTCGATTCCCCACTCAGACCTTGGTCGCTCTGAGCTAAACCAGTGATACGCGCAATGCCCTCGACTGGGTAACCATCTCGGACAGTTAACCAGCTGGTCGCCTCCAAGGCGACCGACAACTCATCTAAACCGTCCAGTGAAATAGGGACGTTTTGAAGACGTGTATGCATCCTCAACTCATGACTCTGTTGGCCGGTACTCGGATACCGCCAGTCAACCTCCAAAGGAATCGAAACGTCCTCTGTCACAACACGTGCTTTCGCTAAAACACCAAGACCAGGGGCGATTTCTAGGGATAACTGCTTCAGTGATACATCGCCAAGAAGCACATCGAAATTTTGTAACTTAAGTGCTCCAACTGTTTTGATAGCTTTGTGTATCCTCGACAGAAGCTGAGCCCAGGCAAATGGATCTGGGATTTCACTACCTCCACTCAATCGCTGGATAATTTCCCCTTCATCTAGGATAAATTCACCGATAACAGGCTCCAGAGCCGCAATCGTCGCAGGCAGGTCCAAAAGTATCTGAACCCGCCGGACTTCAAGTGAATCAGTCTCCCGCTGAATTACGACATTCATTGCTTCAAGAAAGGGACCAGTCCAAGAAGGACGTATACCAATTTCTGAAACAGTCACATGCGCATTTAGGCGATCTGATAAGAGCTCCTCAATATTGACACGCCAGTAGTTAACCATCGGTAATGCAGCAAGAACCACTCCCTGAAGAGCAGCGAGAACGACAATAATGATAGCTTTGGTTGTCAAGACTCCCCGGATCACGACACCACCACCTCATAACGATCTTGGGAAAAAGTCGAATCAGCCTGAAGACGGATCGGTCGATGAATAAATGTTTCCAGGTCTGCGAGCGCATCAGATTCTTCATCGATCAATCGATCGATAACGGGAGGAGCAGCAATAACAGTCGTTGTCTCTACAGAGTACTCCCGAAAACCCCGCATCACCGCCCTAAATATCTCATAACAGACAGTCTCAGCAGTCTTGATTTGACCGGTGCCTCGACATTGTGGACAGGGCTCTTGCAAAAGACCTGACAAACACTCCCGTGACCGTTTACGCGTCAAAATGACCAGACCGAGCTCGTTTAAACCGCTGATCTTGGTCTTCACTTGATCGTCTTCAGTCGAGCGCTCGAGCATCCGCAAGACCCGCCTCTGGTGCTCCTCATCCTCCATTTCGATAAAATCGATAGCCACAATACCGCCAAGGTTGCGAAGTCGTAACTGACGACCAACCGCGACGGCAGCCTCCAGATTCGTTCTGAGAACCGTTGCCTCTAACGTGTTTGCTCCAACAAAACGCCCGGTATTGACATCGATAGTTGTCATGGCCTCAGTCTGGTCAATCACTAGATAGCCCCCTGACTTCAAATCGACCTGACACGATAATGCCTTTTCGATTTCTTCTTCAATCTTGTACATATCAAAGATGGGCTTGGTACCCCGATAGTGATGTATCAGATGAGCTAAGTCTGGCATGAACTTGGAGACAAATTGAGACAACTCAGTAAAAGTTTCTAACGAATCAATCCATACACGCTCGGTATCGCTTCGGATTTGATCACGGACCAACCGATATGTCAGCGGAAGTTCTTTGAAAACCAGAGCAGGCGACTTGGCTATTTTTTGTTCGGCTCGGATGCTGTCCCAAACGCGCTTTAAATAGACCAAATCATCCTCAAAGTCCGCGACTGTATGTCCATCAACCGCAGTCCGTACAATCACCCCGCAGTCGAGCGCTTGCGATAAAAGCGCATTTGTTGCTATCGACTTTAAATACTTGCGGATCTGATCATCTTCAATTCGCTGACTGATCCCAACGTGCGACGCAAATGGCATCAACACTAAATGTCTGGCAGCAAGTGAGACTTCAGCGGTTAAACGAGCCCCTTTGCTACCAAGTGGATCCTTAATTACCTGCACTAACAGATCCTGACCCTCTGTTACGTGCTTCTGTATTAATTTATCACGCCCTGCATCCGATGTACGCATATCTTTGGCCTGCAAAAATGCACACCGATCAAGACCAATATCAACAAAACATGCCTGCATTCCGGGGAGTACACGGGCAACCTTTCCAAGGTATATATTACCAACTAGGCTAAGCTTTATCGCTCTCTCGATACGAATTTCCTGCAACAACCCTTGCTCGACAACGGCGACGCGAGTCTCCAACGGGGTGAAGTTCAGCAAAATTTCATGACGCATCGTTCAGCATAGCCTCCAGCTCCACCAGTGGAAGCCCAACGACATTGGTATAGGATCCATTTATCGATTGCACAAAACGAACCGCGACGCCCTGGATACCATAACCACCAGCTTTGTCGGCAGGTTCACCGGTATCCCAGTAATTTAAACGTTCTGATATCGAGAGTTCGCGAAAGGTCACGTCTGTTCGAACAGAGCGGACCATCAATTGGGCACAATGCAGAACGCAAATACCAGAATAGACCTGATGTGTAGCCCCAGAAAGTAGTTCCATCATAACCAGATAATCTTCTTTGCCTCTAGGCTTTGTCAGAATATGACCACTACAAATAACAGCAGTATCTGCACCGATTATAGTCTCTTGAGGCGCTACCTGATCCGCAATTGCTCTGGCTTTTCCTTCAGCGAGCCGACATACGTACTCCTCAGGAGATTCATCAACTCGGTGTGATTCATCAATACTGGCAGGTATCACAAGGAAGTCTGTTGTAATCAGTCTCAATAAGCATTGCCGTCTCGGAGACTGACTTGCAAGAATCATTGTCGTTGCGCCTCGGAGTCTTGCTTGTACTGAGCCAAAAAATCGTAAAGCCAGCGGAGTGGAGACCAAAATAACGCTGAAAAAAACGCCTGTAATACGAGGATATAAAATTCCGGTGACTGCCCCGTTAGCGTTCTAACCCAATATGAAACTGCCGAAGCAATCACAAGTACGATAAAAATAATAGTCGACTGACGTAGCCAGTTGACCTGTCGAATCGATGGCCCAACCAATGTCAAAGCATAAGCAATTGAGGCGAATATCAAACCATGTAATCCAAGAGCGGTCCCATACAAGACGTCGACCGGCAATGACGATAATAACAAGAGGGTCATGGATAACTGGTAGTTACGCATCAAACCCCACCAGGTTACGAATAAATACCCAAAATGCGGTAATAAAAATAATAAAAATGATGGGTAGGGAAAGGCGATCAGCAGCAAAGTCAACAGCCATGTTAATGCAAAAGTCATGATTCGCCCTTCGATAGATCGACCATAACTAATGACAATCGCGCGAGTGGTGCCAACGGCTCGGCAACAACCCAAGCAAATGGCTGGCCGGGAGCACGCCTTACCTCTTTAACCTCAGCGACGGGGATACCGGGCTGAAAACGCGCACCCAGACCTGAGGTCTCTATGATGTCGCCTGGAACTATATCTACAGTATTTGGAAGATTGCGCAGTTCAATTCGGTCCATACGACCGACACCGACCGCGATCGCACGATCGCGCGTGCGCGTCACCTGTACCGGTAAATGATGAGTCGCATCAGTCATCATCAAAACATCAGCTGCGTTTGGATATGTCACGACCACCTGCCCAACCAAGCCATCAGCAGAGATCACTGGTTGCCCAATCATCACTCCCGCCAATAACCCGCGATTGATGGTCACTCGATGAACAAAAGGGTCATTCGATAACCGTTCAATCTGTGCCTGTAACAAACGCTCGTTCACTCGCTCTTTGACACTAAGGAGTCGTCTCAATTCAGAATTCTCAGCTCGAAGGGTATGAAGCTTGAGCTGCTCAGTTTTCAAGCGCTGGTTCTCAAGGGCTATGGCCTCTAGTCGCTGTAAAATTAACTTCTGAGATTGCGACCATTGGATCAGTTCATTCAGTAGTTTTCCGGGTAAAAACGAAAGTTGCTCAACCGGCCAAAGTCCGGTCTTTATAGTCTGACGAACCAGCGTAAGAGCATCGAATCGAGAATCGACGAAAATTGTTGCCACAGAGAAAGTGACCGCAACAATCAGGCGGACCGCGGCTACACTTGTTTCAGAAAACAGCGGCCGCATGCGATCAAATCTTAATCAGAGTTGAAGAGATTAAATGAAGCGCGATCAATTAGTTCTAGCGCTTTACCACCGCCACGAGCGACGCACGTCAGCGGATTATCGGCAATCAAGACGGGAAGCCCTGTTTCGACCGCCAAAAGCTCGTCTAAGCCTTTGAGTAAAGCACCACCACCTGTCAACACAATACCTCGCTCGGCGATGTCAGACGCCAACTCTGGAGGCGACTGTTCGAGCGCATTTTTGACCGCGGCAGTTATCTGGGCTAATGGCTCAGAGAGCGCTTCTTGAGTTTGATTTGACTTAAGGGTCAGCTGCTTAGGTATACCTTCTGCAAGATTGCGGCCACGAAGATCAATTTCCTGCTCACTTTTCACCGTGACTGCGGTACCAATCTCATGTTTGATCTTTTCTGCAGTCGAATCGCCGATCAGGGTACCAAAACGTCGACGCACATAGCCAACAATCGCCTCATCAAAACGATCACCACCAATCCTCACTGATTCGGAGAATACAATCCCATTAAGCGAGATAATTGCAATCTCGGTGGTACCTCCCCCGACATCCACAACCATCGAACCGCTGGCGTCATCGACGGGAAGTTCTGCTCCTAACGCTGCCGCCATTGGCTCTTCTATAAGATACACCTCCCGCGCTCCTGCCCCTAGCGCAGACTCTTTGATAGCCCGCCGCTCAACCTGAGTAGATTGTGCAGGAACACAAACAAGAACTCGTGGTGACGGGCGAATAATCGAATTTTCGTGCACTTTACCGATGAAAAGCTGGAGCATTTTCTCAGTAACATGGAAATCTGCAATAACACCGTCTTTCAGCGGTCGAATAGCGACTATATTTCCAGGCGTACGGCCAAGCATGCGCTTCGCCTCAATACCCACCGCAGCAACAGAGCGCTGCGTTCCTACTGTGCGAATCGCGACGACTGAAGGCTCATCCAGTACTATACCTTTACCTTTAACGTAGATCAGCGTGTTCGCTGTGCCTAAGTCGATCGAAATATCGTTCGAAAACAATCCGCGTATGGCTTTAAACATGCAAGCTTCATCCTGTCGTACGTAGGCTATAAACGTTAGAGTTTAG
>MDTC01032177.1_pt1 | contig 19947 bp, 20 predicted proteins | sample 811181 | NCBI WGS metagenome assembly MDTC01 (sample SAMN05326644, study PRJNA326480) | marine metagenome | isolation source: seawater | place: Pacific Ocean: North | collected 2011 | reverse complement strand
TTACTCCTTCTGAGAAAAGGAATCTAGCTTCGGTACGTAAGAAACTCGTTTATAAAAATAATTTAACAAAAGGTCATAAGATAACTGATAGTGACTTAACTGCTAAACGAACTAAGTCGGGTGTTTCAGCATTAGAGTTTAGCAATGTAATTAATTGCACTTTATTAAAAAATATTAAGAAGAATTCGATCGTTAGATTAAGTGATTATTTAAAAAAAACATGAATAATCTTAAATCAAATATAATTGGAATTGATAGTGACATGGCATTGGCAATTGAGTCTCTTCAAAAATCTATTATTAAATTAGTGCTAATAGTTGAAAGTAATAAACTAATTGGGACAATTACTGACGGTGACATAAGAAGAGCTTTATTGAGCGGTAAGAATCTTCAAACTAGTTGTAAAGATGTAATGAATTTGGATCCTAAATGCGCCTTGGTAGATGACTATAAGAATATAAACAAATTATTGATTTCTTATAAATATATACCATTAATAGATCGTAATAATAACATTATTGATATTATTACGAATGAAAATGCACCGCAAAGTTATTCGTTGACAAATCCAGTGATTATTATGGCGGGTGGAGAAGGAAAAAGGCTTCTGCCTCTAACATTAAACACCCCTAAACCACTTTTACCTGTTAATCAAAAACCACTAATCCATGAAATCGTAAACAAGCTTGACCAGCATGGGCTGAAAGAGATATATATTTCAATATTTTATAAGGCTGAAATGGTTAAAAAATACTTTAATAGTTTAAATGATACTCGATTCAACATTAAGTTTCTAGAAGAAGAGAAACCTTTGGGCACAGCTGGATGTTTATATTTATTGAAGAATAAAAAAATTACAGATCCTATAATTATCATAAATGGTGATGTTCTCACTGATATGGATTATCGTCAGTTGATTGACTACCATAATAAGTCAAATAAACTTATTACAGTCTGCGCTGCGATATATGACATTCAAATTCCATTTGGAACCATAGAGTTAGATGAAGATAAATTATCAAATATTGTTGAAAAACCAATTAAGAAGTATTTGATAAATGCTGGAATTTATATACTTAATCCTGAGCTATTGAATGATCTACAGGATAATACTGTTATTAATATGACTGATATTATTGCCAAGAATATTAAAAAAGATTCTGTTGGTATATTCCCATTACATGAGCAGTGGCTAGATATTGGGAGCCATAAAGATTATGAAAAAGCTCAAAAATAATCAAGAAGGTTATGCTGCAGACTATTTGGTCATAGGCACAGGTAATATCGCATTACGGCATATAGATAATATTATAAATATGTCTAATAAAAAATCAATTTATGTTTGCAAGAGGTTTGGCATTAAACTAAATCGAATGTTAAATGAAAAAGATATACATATTGTTGATAACTTAAAAAATATTTACCCTAAGAGTAAAAAATCTATTGCAGTTATATGTTCAGCAGCTTCGAACCATGTTGCTGATGCAGTAGTTTTAGCAAGAAAAGGTTTTAATATCTTTTTAGAAAAACCATTAACGACTCATGACATAAAAATTAATAAATTAATTAAGATATGCAATGATAATAAACTAAAAACATTAGTTGGTTACAACATGAGGTTTACAAATCGTATTAAAAGTATTTTTAATATTATAAAAAATAGAAAATACGGCGCGATTAAAGAAATCGATATATGTGTTGAAACTGATTTTAGAAAATGGAGAAAAGGATTAAATTACAAAGATTCTGTATCTTTTAATAAAGATCTAGGTGGCGGTGTAATTAATGAATTAAGTCATGAAATTGATTATTTATACTTATTATTTGGTAAGCCAAGCAAAGTTATGGTCAATAATAACACTATCAAAGATAGTCAATATAATATTGAGACTCATATCATTGCGACCTTTGAATATAGTAAAAACATGCCTATTGTCAGGATGAATCTGAATATGATCTCCACAAAGGAGAAAAGGTATTGCAAGATCTACTTCGAAAAATCAACTATTGAAGTTAATCATATAATGAACTCTTTAATGATTAAAACTGGTAAACAAGAAAAACTGAAAATATTTAAAGATAAAATAAATGATTCATATGTCAGAGAATTAAATGATCTTATTAAATCAATAGAAAATAATACCACCTCTAAGTTAACGATAGAAGAATGTAAAAATACACAATTTATAATTAATGCAATGCAAAAATCTTTAAAATCAAATAAAACAGAGGCGATAAGTCAATGAAAAAAGTTGCATTTATTTTTGCCAGAGGTGGATCAAAAGGTTTGCCTGGAAAGAATATGAAACTATTTTCAGGAAAACCACTTATTGCTCATACAATAATTAAAGCGATTGAATCAAATCTCTTTTCGGACATTGTTGTATCAACTGATTGCGAGGAAATAGCTAAAACATCATTAGAATATGGTGCCAGTGTACCATTCATGCGTCCGTCTAATCTTGCCGGAGATACAACAGATGAGTGGATATGTTGGCAACATGCGGTTAAAAACTATTTAAAAGATATCGATTTATTTATTACATTACCATGTACATCTCCACTTAGAAATTATAAAACTATTGAGAAAATGATTGATTGCTATACATCTAATAATTTTGATGCTGTTTTAGGTATTACCAAGAGTAATCACTCACCAAATTTCAATATAGTAGTTAAAAATGACGAGGGCATAGTTCAAATTATGAATCAAAGTAAAAAACAAATTAACAGAAGACAAGATGCAGAAGAATGTTATATGATTACCACTTATGCTTATATAACAAGCCCTGATTATATAACTAGTTCTAATAGTTTATTTGATGGGAAAATTCGAGGTTTTGAGGTTCCTAGGGATGAGAGCGTTGATATAGATGATCAGTATGATTTTGATATAGCTTCCTACATGTATAGTAAGAATAATGAATATAAAAATTAAAAATTTAAATCTAAGCAAGAAAACATCCATAATTACTGGTGGTGCAGGCCATCTAGGCATGTGTATAGCAGATAAATTATCGTTATGTGGGTCAAATCTGATACTTATTGATCTCGATGAGAAAAGTCTTCATAAAGTAAAAAAGAAGCTTGAGAAAAAAAATAGGATTAAGGTAAGAACTTTTCCTCTAGATTTGACAAATAAAAAAGAAAGAATAGATTGTATAAAATTAATTAAGAAAGAATATAAGGTTATAGATATAATGGTCAATTCAATTGGGATGGTCGGTACTGATAACATGAAAGGCTGGAATGAAAGTTTTGAAAATCAATGTTATGATGCATGGAATAAAGCTATAGATACAAATTTAACTTCAATTTTCTTTCTGATACAAGGCATCTATAAAATAATGAAAAAATCAAAGAATGCGTCTATCATAAACGTATCTTCAATATATGGTGTTAATGCTCCTGACTGGGATCTTTACAAAGGTACCGCTATAAATAATCCAGCGGCTTACTCAGTTTCGAAAGCTGGTTTAATTTATATGACTAAATGGCTAGCTTCTACATTGGCACCTAATATCAGAGTTAATGCAGTATCGCCAGGTGGAATTGAGAGAAGCCAAGAAAAATATTTTATAAAGAAATATAATAAAAAAACTTTATTAAACCGTATGGCAACTGAATCTGATGTATCGGAGCCAGTGCTCTTTTTAGCTAGCAATATGTCATCATATATAACTGGTCAAAATTTAATAATAGATGGCGGTTGGACTATAAAATAATGAATAAGTCAAAAATAATTATAAATTCACCAAATAAGATTGATCTATCAGAATTTAAAAAAGAAAATAGTACTGTGACAAAATACGGTCTTCCACCTGAAATAAAATTTTGTAAAAAATGTGTTATTTCTAATCAACGTCCTAATTCAGCTGTTGAATTTAAGCATACAGAAAACTCCAAAAAAAAGACTATTAATTTTAATGAGGATGGAATATGTGATGCATGTATTGCCACAGAGAAAAAAAATGAAAATATTGATTGGGAAAAAAGAGAAAGTGAACTAATAGAGCTATGTAATCAATATAGGAGTAACAATGGCTCTTATGATTGTCTTGTTCCTGGATCTGGTGGTAAAGATAGCTTTTATGCTTCCCATGTCCTTAAGTATAAATATAATATGAATCCATTGACCGTAACATGGGCCCCAAATATGTATACACAGTGGGGCTGGGAGAACTTTCAGGCATGGATTCACTCAGGCTTAGATAATTATCTTATGACTCCAAATGGGAGAACTCATCGTTTAATGACTAGATTAGCTGTGGAGAAATTATTTCATCCTTTTCAACCTTTTATATTAGGTCAAAAATGTTTTGCTCCAAAGATGGCAATAAAGTTTGATATTCCTTTAATATTTTATGGGGAACAAGAATCTGAATATGGAACTCCAGTTAATGAGGCTATGTCTTCAAAAAGAGACTGGACATTTTCTGCTCTTAGCGAAAGAGATGAAATGTTTTTTGGTGGTGTTGCCTATGAATCATTAAAGAATGACTTTGGTTTAACAGATAATGATTTATCTATATACGTGCCTGAGGCAATTGGAAATATAAAGAAGACTTCGATAGACTTTAGGTATCTTGGTTACTATTTAAAATGGCATCCCCAATCAAATTATTATTATGCTGCGGAGCATAGTGACTTCAAAGCATCTCCAGAAAGAACTTTGGGAACATATAGTAAATATAATAGTATAGATGATAAAATTGATGATTTTTTTTACTATACAATGGGAATAAAGTTTGGAATAGGAAGGGCCACAACAGATGCATCTCAAGAAATAAGATCAGGAGACATTAATAGAGAAGAGGGCGTGCTTTTAGTGAATAAATTTGATCATGAATTCCCCGAACGGTTTTCTAAAGAAATATATAAATACTTAAGTATAAACAAGAAAGAGTTTCCAGTTGCTAGTAAAGTATTTGAAGAACCTATATTTACTAAAGATTATTTCTTAAGGTTATGTGATAAATTTCGCTCGCCACATATATGGAAATATTTTAATGGTCAGTGGAAACTTAGAAAACAAATCAAATAAGTATAGAATGGCGAGCAATATTAGATTAATAGCAAGATTAGATATCAAAGGCCCAAATTTGATAAAAGGCATACATCTTGAAGGTTTAAGAGTTATGGGTAACCCTAATGAATTTGCAAAAAAATATTATAATGATGGTGTAGATGAAATTATATATATGGATACTGTTGCAAGCTTATATGGAAGAAATAATTTAAGTGATATTGTTAAAAAAGCAGTGAAAGATGTATATGTTCCTATTACAGTTGGTGGAGGATTACGTTCTATTGATGATGTCAAATATCTCCTTAGATGCGGTGCAGAGAAAGTTGCAATTAATACCGCTGCAACGAAAGATCCAAAGCTGATAACTGAAGTTTCAAGAAAGTTTGGTTCCCAATGCATGGTGCTATCAATCGAAGCAAAAAGAAATGGAGATGATTCATGGGAAGTATACACTGAAAATGGTAGACAAAAAACTGGAATGGATGTGCTTGAATGGGCTAAACAAGGTGAAAGTCTTGAGGCAGGAGAAATCTTATTGACTTCAGTAGATAACGAAGGCACTAAAAAGGGTTTTGATTACGAATTAATAAAAAAGGTATCTGAATCTGTTTCTATCCCCGTTATTGCAAGTGGTGGAATGGGTTGTCTAAATGATTTGTCTAAAGTTGTAAATGACTCAAGTGCTGATGCAGTTGCCATGGCTGACATATTGCATTATGACCGTTCAAATATAAAACTGATAAGAGAGCATTGTCAGGAAAATAATATTAATGTCAGAGACTATGAAGCCTAAAATAAGTATTGTAGATTATGGTTTATGCAACTTATACAATGTTAGTAATGCTCTAGAACATATAGGTGCAAATATTACGATCATTGATAAGCCTCATGATATTGAAAAGGCAAGCCATATAATACTCCCTGGGGTAGGTGCATTTAAAAATGGAATGAGAGGACTAAATTTGAGAGAGTTAGTTCAGCCTTTGAAAGAACACATCGAAAAAAATAGACCATTTTTAGGAATTTGCTTGGGCATGCAAATGATGCTAAGTAAAAGTTATGAATTTGGAGAAATAGAGGGTTTAGATATTATAGATGGGGATGTTGAAAAAATTCCAAAAATAAATTCGAGTAATATTACTCATAAAATTCCACATATCGGATGGAATAAAGTTATCATTAATGAAAATGTTAGAAATCATCATCTCCTTACGGGGCAAGATGATAAGTCATCTATGTACTTTGTTCATTCATATAGAGTTAACTGTAATAATAAAGATAATATTATGGCTACAACTAATTATAATGATGTTAATATAACTGCAATTATCAATAAAAATAATGCGTATGGATGTCAATTTCATCCTGAAAAGAGTGGAAAATACGGCCTAAATATTTTAAAACAATTTGTTAAATCATAGGAGTGATAATGGGTAAAATAATAAAATCATCAGACGATATTCTTGATAAACAGCTAGGTCTTCTTCCAAAAGAGATCAAGTTTTGCAATAACTGTGTTGTATCAAATCAAAGACCAAGAATAGCATGGGATCAAAAAATTAAAGGTCAATGCTCAGCATGTGATTATGCATATGAAAAGGATAATATAATAGATTGGGAAAAAAGAGAGAAAGAGCTGCAAGCGGTATGTGACAAATATAGATCTAAGGATGGTTCATGGGATGTTATTGTTCCTGGCTCTGGTGGAAAAGATAGTGGCATGGTCACGCATAAATTAAAGCATAAATATGGCATGAATCCTTTAACTGTAACATGGGCCCCATTTCTATATACAGATATTGGCTGGAAAAACTTTACAGCTTTAAAAGATAAAGGCTATGACAATATTCTTATACATCCTGATGGTAAACTACATAGGAAACTTTCTATGCTAGCTTTTGACTTACATGGTGATGCATGGGATCCATTCGGCTATGGACAACAATATATGGCTTATCATTTATCAATTAAATTCAATATTCCATTTATCTTTTTCGGTGAAAATGGAGAAATAGAATATGGTGGATCTCTTAAACAAAAAGATATGGTGGAGGCGCCATGGGAAGACTGCGAAGAAATATTTTATAAAGGAAGTGGAGTACATAAATTAATTGAAGCTGGACTAAAAAGAAATATTTTTACAAAGGAAGAAATTAAATCTACATCTTTAGATTTTTACCAACCACCAAAAATGGAAGATTTAAAGCGCGTAGGTAGCAAAGGACATTGGATGTCATATTATGAAAGATGGACCCCTCAGCATAATTATTACTATGCAGTGGAAAACTGTGGTTTTGAAGCAAATCCAGATAGATCAGAAGGTACATATCAGAAATATGGAAGTATTGATGACAAGCTAGATGGATTCCATTGGTGGATGGCATATATGAAATTTGGGATTTGTAGAGCAACATATGATGCTGCCCATGAGATAAGAGATCACCATATTAATAGGGAAGAAGGAGTTGCTCTAGTACATAAATATGATGGAGAATTTCCCATAAAGTATTGGAAAGATTTTTTAGAATATCTAGATATCTCAGAGAAAGAGTTCTGGTATATTGCTGACAAGTATAGAAGCAGACATGTATGGACACCAACAGGTGCTAAATTTAGCGGGTATTCGCCTGAAGCTCAATACAAGCTTTGGAAATTAAATGAACAAGTCAAGTAAGGTTGTTTATGAATAAGGAAGATATTATAAATATAATTTATTTGGCAATTGATGACTATAACCAAATAAACCCAAATAGTTTGATTGCTAAAGAAAGTAATACATTACTATATGGACAAGATGGTAAGCTTGATTCGCTAGGGTTGGTCAACCTAATATTGGCGATAGAAGAGAAGCTTCTTGACAACTTTAATAAGAGTATTAGCTTGGCAGACGACAAAGCATTTTCAGAAAAAACTAGCCCATTCTCAAGTGTTTCAGTATTAGCAGATTTTATCTATAATAAGATTGATGATAAATAAAAGTAATCAACAAGTTATACTTGTTACTGGGACTAGCAAGGGTATAGGTAAATTAATTGCTGAACACTATCTTAAGTTATCAAATAACTTAGTCATTGGTTGCAGTAGATCAAAATCATCTATTAGCAATAATAATTATATTCATTATGAGCTAGATTTATCAAAGAATAGTGCCGTCAATGATTTAATGATTAAAATAAGAAAAAGCACCAATAGGTTAAATGTTCTAATAAATAACGTAGGTGTAGCATCAATGAATCATTTATTATTATCTACTCCTGAGAAAATAGATCAGATAATTGATGTTAATTTAAAATCTGTAATTAATTTAACAAGAGAAGCGTCCAAATTAATTAAAAAAGAGAAGAATGGCAGGATTATCAATATGACAACAGTAGCATCGCCACTCAATCTTGAGGGTGAGTCTGTATATGTCAGTTCTAAAGCAGCAATTGAAGCATTCACAAAAGTGACAGCAAAAGAATTAAGCGCATTTGGAATCACAGTAAACGCAGTAGGCCCAGGTCCAGTAAAAACAGATTTAATTAAAAATATTCCAACTCATAAGATTAACAAGATTATATCCCAATTATCCTCAAAATCTTACACAAGTATAGATGATATATTAAATATTTTAGATTTTTTTATGAAAAAAGAGAGCCAATTAGTAAATGGGCAAATCATTTACCTTGGCTAAAATAAAAATGCTTACCAATCTTCTTAATAAATTAAATGACTATAAGTCAGATATACTCTTGATAGATGGAGACAAGAGAATATCGTATAAGGATCTATTAATAAGAATTTCTAAATTTGAAGCATTTTATAAGCAAAATAAAATTAAGAATACAGATGTTATTTTAATTAGCTCAAAGCTGACTATTGAATTTATAGCCCTATTTATTGTTCTTCTAAAAAATAACAATGTCATTATCCCTATAGAGGAAGCATCAAAAATAAACTGTACTGAAATATATGATATTACAAAATATGATTTATTGATTAAAGTGCGTGAAGAGAATGTGTCAATATCTATTAATGATATAGCTAGTAAACATAATTTAATTCACGAGATTCATAAGAGAAATGTGCCAGGTATCATACTTTTTACATCTGGGACAAGCGGAGCTCCAAAAGCTATTCTTCATGATGCAGGAAAGTTATTAAATCTATATAAGGTGGAAGGCAGGAGATATAGAACATTTCTTTTTATGTCCCATGATCATATAGGTGGTTTAAATACATTATTATACAATTTATTTAATGGAGGCACCTTAATTCTAAACAATACATATAATGTAGATATTATTCTAGGCGAGATAGAAAAACATCATGTAACGCTTTTACCGACGACTCCATCTTTCTTAAACATGATGTTACTTACTAATAGTTTTAATAAATATAATTTATCATCATTGCGTCTTATTACATATGGTACGGAACCAATGGATAAAAGAACATTAACTAAACTAAATGAAAGCTTCCCAGAAATCAAATTACGCCAAACATATGGTATGACAGAAATAGGAATATTAAATATTAAATCAAGAAATTCAGGATCTTTAGAAATTAAAATAGATAAAGAAAAAAATGACTACAAAGTTATTAATGATATATTGTATATCAAATCAGATACATCAATGATAGGATACTTAAATTATAAATCTCCTTTCACAGACGATGGATGGATGAACACCGGAGATAGAGTATTCGTGAATGGCGAGTATATTACAATCCTAGGAAGAGAATCTGAATTAATTAATGTTGGTGGAGAAAAAGTATTCCCTATTGAAGTTGAAACTATACTTAAAGAATATGAAAATGTTTCTGATGCAGTGGTTTATGCAAAAGAAAATAGAATTCTTGGTCATATAGTTGCTGCTGATATTGTGTTAATAAATGAAACTAAAAAAGAAAATGATTTTATTTTATCCATAAAAAGATACTGTACAGAAAAGTTAGAGAATTATAAAGTCCCAGTTAAGATTAATCTTGTTAACAAAATTAGAATAAGTAATAGATATAAAAAAGTTAGAATATGAGTAAAAATATTATATTGATTGGTGCTGGTGGTCTCGGAAAAGAAGTTTTCCATTGGTTTAGTCGAGATGAAAAATTTACAGAGAATATAAAAGGTTTCCTTGATAAATCTGATCCTGATTTTTCTAAATGTAAGATTAAAGCTAATTTTCTTGGTAATGAAGATACTTATGAATTTAATGATGATGATTATGTTGTTATAACAATAGCAGATGTCAAAATTAGATCAAAAATCTATTCTAAGCTTAAAAATAAAGTGCAGTTTATAAATCTTGTTCACTCAAAAGCTATTATTTCTGAGAATGTGATGATGGGTACTGGGAATGTTATATGTCCGAACTGTATAATTTCTAATAACGTATCTATGGGTAACAATAACTTTATAAATATTAATGCTTCTATCTGCCATGAAAGCATTATTCGCAACAATGTCATACTTTCGCCCTATAGCCTTGTTAATGGCCAATGCATTATTGATGATGATGTATTCATAGGTTCTCATGCAACTGTTTTTCAAAATTCAAGAATTGGAAAAGAATCCTCAATAGAAGCCAATACTTTGGTAAAAGGTGATATTAAAAAAAATCTTTATGTTTGTGGAGTACCAGGGAGAATTCTTCCTAAAAAGTAATTTATTATGAATATATTTGAGCTAATAAAAAAAATTATACAAGTCAACAAAGGGCAAATTTACAACATAATCTCCACAGAAGCCTTATTAAGGGCGATAGCTTGGTATGTCACACCAATATTTTACTATTTACGTATAACGCCAAACGTCATTAGTGTTATTGCTTTATTAACTGGAGTTTTGGCATCATTTGTAATAATGATCGGGGGGAAAGATCTTTATCTCTATGGAGTTATGATTTATGTTTTATCCATTATATTTGATCATTGTGATGGTAATATAGCACGCTTGAGAAATATGCCTACGTTTTTTGGAAGATTTATGGATGGTCTATTTGATATTATCGTACAAGGCTTTATGCAGATTGCTTTGTTATCATTGATTCTTACAGATGTACTACCAAGTATCCAAGAAACATCAACAACTCATATAATGGGTTTTGAAGTTAATTTAATTCTCATCCTAGGAATAACGTTATTAAGTTTATTTTCGACACCTATGCAACATATGATTCCGGATAGATATGGAGCATATTGTCGTTGGATCAATGAAGAGCATAAACTGTCTCTGAGCCCAACACTTAGAACAGATGTTTCTTTTAGATTTGTAGATATCCTTAATGATATCCAATTGATATTCATCATCTTAGGAGTTCTTTCAAATCAATTCATATTTATTTATTTCATTATGAATCTAGTATCATCAATTACAATGGTAAGTTTTTATTTTTACTATGCAAAAAAAAGAATGTCAATTCATGCAAATGATCATAGAACATATTTGAATGAAAAAGATAAGTTATAAATAATGACTAGCTATAAAACAATATATATTGCAGGAATCAATAGAAGTGGTGGTTCGCTATTAAGTAGATTATATGACAATCATAGTAGTATATTGAGTTATCCAACAGAGCTAGGCTTTCCCTCTGACAATAGTTTCTATGATATAGTTGACTCATATGCTGGAGTTCCACAATCAATCCCTGACTATTTTAAATCTCAAGATCAAGATTTATTTTCATTACTTGATTTACCAAAAAAACAGGCAGTATATTCTACACAGTGGGGTAAAGAAAAAAGTGAACCATTAGGAGTCAGAGAAAATTATCTAGAAAAAAACTTTTATGGAAATATAAAAACATATTTTGATTATGATATGTTTATTGAAATATTTAATGAAAAGTCTATTCATGCTCAAAATATTAAAGAACTATATGATGCAAGACACTATGCATATTTCAGTGCCTGGGAGAATGGGAAGTATCTAAAAGATCAATCTCATGTAGTTATGCAAGATAGTGGAGGTATATATCTAACCAATATTGATAGATATTTTAATGAGTTTACAGACTCTATTCTTTTATATCCAATTAGAGATATTACAGGCTATGTAGCAACCGAAAAAGTACGATATGCGCGTAGGTTTTATGGATCTAGAAGGTTTGCGTCACCGCAACTCCCAAACTATTTTGTTAAAAACTATAACTATTATGATATCGAGGCACAGATTAAAGGATGGCTGTGCGCAGTTACACGTGTTAGATTATTACAGGAAAAATATGGTATCAATGACAGATTCGTTATCTATAACCATTCTGCATTAACTTCTTATCCTGAATTGACAATGAAGAGTTTAATAAATAAATCTTCATTAAAATATGAAGAAACCCTAGTTAACCCTACCATCGGCGGAAAAGACTGGCTAGGTAATTCGCATTATGGGCCAACAAAGGGAATCTCAAACAGTATTAATAAAAACTACAATAAAGTTCTTAGAAGAGATGAGTTGGATATAATTAGCTCATTATCTGGAGAATTATGTAGCCATATAGATAATAAAAATACTCCTGTTAGTTTATTAGATATACCAGAAAATCTATTTTATGATTATGAAATTCAAAAAAAATATATTGATGATGAACAAAAGATATCACTATATTATGCTTTAACAAATTCAACAAAAAGAAGATATAAAATTACACAAGCTCCCATATATTCTATTTTCGCTATAATATTTTCATTGATTGTCAGATTAGCTCATATCCCTAGAATACTTAAGCTTAGATATTTCAAAGGAAAAGGAAAACAGAATTATACTTAACAAGGAATCATTATGACTAAGCTATTTATAACTTTAGGACCATCAACCCTTAAAAAAGATTTTCTAGAATCATTGAAAGCTAAATATGTTAAATTATTAAGAATTAACTTATCACATACAAGTATTGATGATCTACCTATAATTGTCAGATATATCAGAAAGTATAGTAAAATTAATATATGTTTTGATACTGAGGGAGCGCAAATTAGAACTTCACGAATAAAGAACAAAACAGTAACGCTTAAGAAAAATACTTATATTCATATAAATAAAAATAACAAGGACAGTAATAATATTACACTTACACCAGATAGAATATATGAAAAACTAAGGGTTAATGATACTCTGTATATAGATTTTAATAGTGCTGAAATTAAAATCATTAGTGAAAATATTAAAACTTATAAATGTAAAGTTATAGAAGGTGGGGTAATTGGTTCAAATAAAAGTATTTCTGTAAATAGACATATTAATATACCTGCATTCACAAAGAAAGATATGCTAGCAATTAAATTAGCAAAAGAGTTAGATATAAAAAATATTGCGTTATCATTTACATCTAACGCTAAAGACGTCAAGACCCTCAGATCATACTTTGACAAGAAGGTAATAATTACTTCAAAAATAGAATCAAAAAAAGCTCTTACTAATCTTGGTGAGATATTAAAAGAAGCAGACAATATACTTATTGATAGAGGTGATTTATCAAAAGAAATACCTTTGCCACTGATCCCAAAGAAGCAAAAAGAAATTATTAAGATAGCGAATAGAAACAAAGTTCCCGTATATGTGGCGACAAATCTTTTAGAGTCCATGGTAACTAAGCAAGAACCCACAAGAGCAGAAGTCAATGATATATATAATACGTTGATTGATGGAGCAGATGGACTGGTATTAGCTGCTGAAACTGCAATTGGAAAGTATCCTGCCGAATGCATTGATATGGTTATAAAAGTATCAAGAACCATTAAATAAATTGTCTAAATATAAAGAATCTAAGATCATATGGTTAACTGGCATGTCTGGTGCTGGAAAATCATTCTATTCTAAATACCTATATGAGAAATATAAATCATTAAGTAAAAAAATACAAATACTAGACGGCGACACAATACGCGACAAATACGATACCCCACTGGGTTATTCTAAAGAGGATATATTTAAAAATAATATGTTCATAGCCGATATTTGTGATAAGAATTATAAGAATTATGATGTAACTATTGTTTCTGTCATTTCACCTTATGAATCAATCAGAAATAAAATAAAAGGAAAATTTAAAAATAATATTTATTTTATATTTGTAAAAGCAGACATAGAAAGTTTAAAAGCAAGAGATACTAAGAAACTATATTTTAAAGCTGATAATAATGAAATAAAGGATCTTATTGGATATTCTAATAGCTCAAAATATGAAAAACCTATAAACCCAGATCTAATTCTTAATACTTCAGAACGTAGTAAACCAGATGACAACTATAATATTTTAGATAGTTTTTTCAAGCTTACTAATGAATAATACTAAACTAATAATCTTATCAAATTTGAAAGATAGGCCACTAGAAAAAGATATAAACTATCTTACTTTTTCTAAGACGATGTTCTGCAAATATGAGAATAATTATAACATTAAATACTTCTTTGATATTAGCCCTAACATAAATGAACCTATAGAGCTTGAAAGTCTAGAAAGTAATTTATTTATTGAATCTAAAAAAGAAAGTAATAGATGGTTTGTATTGTCATTTAAATTCATATACAAATACCTACTTACGTATAATCAATTCTATAATAGACTAAGGCAATATCTGAATAGTAATGAAAATATAAAATCTTTAGAGATAAGTAGTAAGATTAGCTTTATACTTAATCTAGTGATAGATAATATATCTCAAGCACATAATATTAAGATAATAAAGAATAATAAAGATTTTGATAATTTTAGTTATAGACACTCACAATTTATGGGGAGTGATATCCCAGATCATTTAAATTTAGATAAATATAATATATTTTTATACATTCATGCATTATATTTACGATTTACAAATCATAATATATTTATTTTTCCGTCATCATTTATAAGTAAAATGCCATTTAAGGTAAATATATTTCGTATCTCCATATTTACTATATATTCAAAGATTAAAAGGAAGTTTGGTTTTCAAAAAAATAAGAAATACTTACGGTATATTCCGATAATTGATTTCTCAGAAAAACCTGAAATAAGATATAATTTGGACAAAAAAATATGGAGTGGCTATAGAAATGATCAGCTTGAGTTAATACAGAACATAATTAATGTCTTCTTTAGTGCATATAAGTATGAATATATTGATAATTTAAAGAACAAAGTGACGCTTTATCTAAAGGCAAGCAAGACTAAAAAAGTAATTTTAGATGAAACAATTGACTCTTTTAGGAGATTAATATGTCTTATATGCAGAGAAAATTCTATATCAATTGAATTTACACCACATGGCATCATAGACGAAGATTTACAGTTCCCTCTAACCAAGAATCAGAATTACAGTAATAAGTATATTCCAGATATTTTGACATGGAATTCTGAATCAGCGACATATCTATCAAATAAAGGCCTTAAATGTAGGCCTATATCATATCCACTAGCACTATATCCTTATAAGCCCGATGATAAGAAAGATATACTAGTTATGTTGAGTTATGGTGACAGAGTAAACTTAAATGCATTTGAAGAGTATATTATAGATATAATTCCTTTGGCAAAAGATAAAAATTATTCTATTGATTGGAAAATTCATAAAAATATATTTGAAGATTCAAATATTTCAATGAAACAACAAAAAGAAAATATTGAAAACGAATACAATGTTAACATAAACCTGATACCACATGATATTAACGCCTCTTCTATTTTAAAAAATTATAAAACGATAATTTTTACAACATGGACAACAGGAATATATGAAGCTGCAATGCTCAACATACCATTCGTTATTTATACAAAGGAAAATGAAACTATAAGAGCATTAGAAAGTATAAGTATACCTGTCGCAGAAAATATTCATCATTTATATCAATTAATTAAGGACTCTGATGTTAGGTACTTGAATCAAATCAAAGAATCTCTTACTAAAAATCTAAGTCTTAGCAGTTACTTAAGTAATTAAAATGAAACGTGTCACTATACAGCCATTATTTAAATATTCTATATTATTTAATGCAGTATTATCACCTGCTAAAGATATTAACTCAAATTTATTTATGTCAGGTAGATATGCTTTAGAGCGATCATTATTAGAACTAATAAAAAAACATAAACAATTTGAAAAAATATATATTCCTAATCTTATTTGCGAAGAAGTAGTTACGATAATTGAAAATACAGGTATTAAAATTGAATATTATGATATTAATCATCGATTACAGATAGATACCAAGATGTTAGAAGAAAGCATTACAGATAAATTATCAGTGATATTGATAGTAAATTACTTTGGATTCCCATCACAATGGGGCCGGATAAATGAGATGAGAAAAAGAAAGCAATGTATTATTATCGAAGATAATACACATTCTCTTTATTCGTCATTAAATAAAAAAAAGCTAGGGTGCTATGGTGATATATCTTTCAATAGTTTTAGAAAAATATTGCCACTTTTGAGTGGATCAGAATTGATATCAAATACGAAAGATATCGTTTTTAAAAATACACATGAATCAAGAGGCCTCAATATAAGTGAAATCATGTATTCTTTAAGAGGATTTAAGAATCTTTTTATGAAAAAATCCTCGAGGAAAAAAAATATTAATAAAAATAAATATCTTCCTCCTGAACCAATAGATATATTTTCAAAGAGAATACTAGGTAACTATAAATTTGATAAAAATAAAATTAAAATGATCAGAGTTAAAAACTATCATTTTTGGTATAATTATCTAAGAAATCAAGATTTAAAATTTTTTGATGATTTAAAATTGAATGAAAACATATGTCCATATGTTTTTCCTTGTTATGCGGACAACAATGAAATAATTAATAAATGGATCAAATGGGGCAATGAGCATAATATAAATATTATTACATGGCCAAAGTATCATCCATCGACTATTCCGTTTCTTAATGATGATTTTAAGAAGAGGATTTTGTGTTTCCCAGTTAACCAGCAATTTGATTTAACCCATATAATTCGTTAGTATTATATAGATAATATGAAAAAGTACTTAATAAGTTTATCCAGGTCTCGTAAAAGGCAAATTCTAATCTTTGCTGATTTTTGCACAATATCTCTTTCGCTATGGATATCGTTAATGATTAGACAAGATAACTATTTTACATTTTCAGAAGGGTATGAATTAACAGGTGCAACCTCAGATGATTTATATCTTTTACTGCTATTAGCAATTGTAAGCATTATACCTGTTTTAATTATTACAAGATTATATCGCTCCATTACACGATATATCAATATAGAGACATATGTTAAGATCACAAAAGCTTCAGTTATAGGATCAGCTATTTGGGCATTTATAATACTTACGCTACATATACCTGTGCCTAGATCTGTTTTAATAATATTTTTTGTGCTATCAACTTTATTACTTTATATGACTCGCTATATTGCGAGAGCATTATTAACACAACAAAGAATTAATAATATGAGAAAAGTTCTTATTTATGGCACCAGTAATTCCTCAATTCAAATTGCAGAGATGCTAAAAAACGACAACAATATCTTGCCGATAGGCTTTATTGCAGACGATATTATTGATGGGAAGACAACTATATGTGAATTAAAGGTGCATCAGATACATAAGATAAAAGATATAATTACTGATAAAGATGTAAAAGAAATTCTCCTTACAAATGTATATCAAAAAAAGACTAAATTACAAAAGATTATTTCAGGACTTAAGGAACATCAAAAACTCATAAGGAAGCTCCCAAATATTGAAGAACTAACGAATGGAAAGATGAAGATCTCTCAGACAAAAAGAATTAACATAGATGATTTGCTAGGTAGAGATACAGTAGCTCCTGATCCATATCTGTTAAAAGCGTGTATAGAAGGTAAGTCTGTTCTTATAACAGGCTGCGGTGGCTCTATCGGCTCAGAGTTAGCAAGACAAATTATCAAGCTTAACCCTATTAAAATTATTTTATTAGAGCAATCAGAATACTTTCTTTATGAAATAGACCATGAATTAAATGAATATAAAAACAATAACCAATCTACTGTTGAATTAAAATCTTATCTTGGATCAGTATCTGACCCTGACTTTATAGAGACTATCTTTGCTAATGAAAAAATTGATACTGTTTATCATGCGGCCGCAAATAAGCATGTTCCATTAGTTGAGCACAATCCTTTGGCAGCCATAAAAACAAATATTCTTGGAACACTTACTGTTGCCAATCAATCATATAAAAATAATATTGAAAACTTTGTTCTGATATCAAGTGATAAGGCTGTCAGGCCGACTAATATTATGGGTGCAACAAAAAGATTTGCTGAATTAACACTTCAATCTTTGCAAGATGTTGTTGATGATATGCCGTCGTCTCAGTCTCGAACTAAATTTTGCATGGTAAGATTTGGAAACGTACTTGATACATCGGGCAGTGTAGTTCCTTTATTTAAAAAACAGATAAAATCTGGAGGGCCTGTAACTGTAACAGATCCAAAAGTTATACGTTACTTTATGACCATTAGTGAAGCAACAGAATTAGTCATACAAGCCGGATCACTAAGCAAAGGTGGTGATGTATTTTTGCTAGAAATGGGAGAACCTATAGGAATATTAGATTTAGCAAAAGAAATGATTCATCTGAGCGGCAAAGAGATCAAAGACGATGATAATTTATCAGGTGATATTGAAATTAAATATACAGGCCTCAGAGATGGAGAGAAATTATATGAAGAACTTCTTATAGGAGACAATGTAAGCAAAACTATTCATGATCATATTATGTCTGCCAATGAAGAAAAATTAAGTCATGAAAAAATACAGTATTTTATTGACAAAATAAAAGGGTTGAATTCAAAATCATCTTTATCTGAGATACAAGCTATATTATTTGAAGCTGTAAGTGGTTATAAGCCGTTTAAAGCTAGTAATGTAATTAATATAAATAAATAAGATAGTTATATATAAATTGCCAAAAATATTAATTTTAGCAGGTGGGTTCGGCACAAGATTATATAGTGTTGTAAATGAACTACCCAAACCTTTGGCGCCTATTGAAGGTAAACCATTTCTTGATTATCAGATTTCTGAACTAAGAAAGTATTACAATGACACAAAGATTTACCTGCTAACACATCATTTATCAGATAAGATAGAATCATACTACTCTAACACAAGCAATGTAGAGATTATCAAAGAAGATATACCATTAGGTACAGGTGGAGCAATTAAGAATGCTATAAAAGCCATAGGTTTGACAAATAATGATAGTTTGCTTGTGTTGAATGGCGATACATATATGAAACCAGACTTATATGAATTTATAAATCAATCCTCATATGATGTAAATATTCTTAGCATGCATCAAAAAAATTGTGAAAGATCAAGTACATTAATAGTTGAAGATAAAACGATAAAAGAATTCTCTGAACAAGGTAAAAGAAAAAGAGATTCATACATAAGTATGGGCTGCTACTATATCAAAGATAGTAGTTTTATTATCAATAATCATAAAAAATGTTTTATGATTGAAAATGAATTTATTGAATATATTAAAAAAGATAAAATTGGAACATATCTATATGAAGGAGTGTTTATAGATATTGGTATACCAAAAGATTATGAAAAAATGAGAGAGTATATTAAAAAAAATGAAAATTAATAAGTATTTAGTAAACAAAAATGAAAAACTAGAATCTGTTTTAGAGCTAATTGATGCAAATAAGATTGGAGCAGTATTTATAGAAGACAAGGGTGCAGTCATTGGGGTTGCTACTGATGGTGATATTAGGCGAATTCTATTAAAAGAGAAGAATTTGAATCTTAAGATTAATAAATGCATAAATAAAGATTTTATATTTTTATATGAAGAAAATGCGAGCAAAGAAAATATTTTAAAACTTCTTGATACTAGAATTCGCATAATCCCAATCCTTAATAAAAAGAAAAAATTAATAACTGTTGTCTCAGAAAAGAATATAATTTGGAATGAAAAAGA
>MDTC01107985.1_pt1 | contig 19952 bp, 13 predicted proteins | sample 811181 | NCBI WGS metagenome assembly MDTC01 (sample SAMN05326644, study PRJNA326480) | marine metagenome | isolation source: seawater | place: Pacific Ocean: North | collected 2011 | reverse complement strand
GAGCTGGACTCGAACCAGCGACCTTCGGGTTATGAGCCCGACGAGCTACCTACTGCTCTATCCCGCGATGTGGATTGCAAAGATATAAACAAATTAAACTTTTGTGCAAAATTTCCTTTAAATATTCTTAATACTTTCTTTAATGGGTATTAATTTTTATATAAACTAAAAGCTGGGTCATAACCAATACGATGTGCATTGAGGTGCAGCACTTCTCCTTTTTTCAAAAATAGGGGTTCGCCTTGGTAGACCTTCCAAGGAAGTGGAACTTTAATAGGATCGCCTGTTTTGACTCGGTCGTTTACAGTACTAAATCCCCAGCTGTGTATAGCTCGATATACGGAATCTAAAATAGCAGTTTGTTGAATGCGATACGAAATTGAGGCTCCTTTGGTTTCGGTCTTTAAATAGAGTCTATTCTTTTTGTTAATTACCGTGACTTCAGTTGTTTTTGGAGGTGAGGTGGTATTTCCCCACCATGATTTAATCATGTCTACTTCAGATTGCTCGGAGAGATCACCCACCTTTGTAAACCAACTAAATAAGGCTGTTTTGAGTTCGTTTTTCTTTTCGGCATAATTTGCATCATTGGCTATATTATATATCTCATCTGGGTCTTTGGAGGTATAGTACAATTCTTCTTCCGGTTTTTCAGGCAAGAACCAATCGAGTAAAAAAGGATTATTGATTTGGCCGGCGTCTCTTTTGGCCAATATTTCTTTCATCGAACGGATACCGTATCGGTATGTGATGTCTTGATATTTAGGTTGTTTCGGATTGTAGTTGTAAACGTATCGAAAATTACCATCACTAATCGACCGAGAACGATCGTATTTATCATCGAGACGATCTTTTGCGGCATAAACGTATTTGTTTTTTTCTTCAGTACTATGCTGCCCCAAAAACGCCTTTCCTTGTAGGTGCTCAGGAGGCTGAATTCCTGCAATAGATAAAAGGGTTGGTGCGAAGTCCACACTTGAAATCAAATCATTATTGGTGCTTCCTCTTTGTGCCTTGTAGGGCAATTTTACTAGTAGTGGAATATGAGTGCCTCGTTCTATGATTTCGCGCTTGGTCCAGGGAAGAACTCCTCCGTGATCGCTAAAAAAGAAAATATAACTCGATTCATATAATCCATCCGTTTTGAGCATTTCAATGATTTGCCCCACGTGCTGATCCATTTCTTCTATACGAGTGTACAGTAAGGCCATATCTTTTTTTAGGGTTATACTCGGTTCATAGAATAAAGGAAGAGTGATTTTTTCAGGATCATAACCTACGGAATCTTGATCGCGCATCAATTGAGATTCATGTGTACGCGCCAAATTATAGATACTAAAAAAAGCTTGACTATCAGCCCTGTTTCGATGTGAGGCTGCAGGACTACTTTCATCCCAAACACTAACGGGTTCTTCAAATTGATAATCTTCTTTGCTGTTATTGGTGGTATAATAGCCTCTCATTCTCAAGTATTCCGGAAAAGCTTTGATCTCTTTTGGCAATACTGCAGAATACCTTGCGGGTACTCCTTCGGGAATAAATTGTGTATTGTAATTCAAGGTTCTCATGTGTTGCGTTCCAACTGAAATGGGATGCATCCCAGTAATTATGGCAGATCTACTCGGAGCGCAAACTCCAGCGGCGGTGTATGCTTTATTATATTGTATTCCGTCAGCTCGTAATGCATCTAAATTTGGAGTACGTACATGTGTATCCCCATAAGAATTAAGAAAAGGAGAAATATCTTCACAAACAATCCAAATGATATTAGGACTTTGCTGCTGTGCCAGAATTCCCAGAAAACAGCATAGAAAGCTAAGGGTGAGAATGTTTCTTTTTTTCATTTGGCTGTATTTTTCGCGATTAAATCTTAAATTAAACAAAATTCTTTAGTTCTAACCCAATGATAAATAAGAAGCTGCTTTTCTTTTGGATGCTATTAGGTACTTTTTTAACCAGTTGTTTGACTCAAAACACCAATCAAAGCCCTCCTAATTTTATTGTCATTTTTACGGATGATTTAGGTTATGGAGACCTCAGTTCTTTTGGTCATCCAAGTATACACACCCCTCACCTTGATCAAATGGCTATTGAAGGCCAGCAGTGGACTAATTTTTATGTGGGAGCCTCTGTATGCACCCCTAGTCGAGCTGCATTGATGACTGGACGTTTACCCGTTCGAAATGGACTTATGAGTGATAAATCAAGAGTGTTTTTTCCAGATTCTAAAAATGGAATTCCTAATTCAGAAATCACAATAGCAGAACAATTGAAAAAGGCAGGCTACGCTACTCATATGATAGGAAAATGGCACCTTGGACATCGAGAAGCCTATTTGCCTACAAATCACGGTTTTGATTCTTATTTTGGAATTCCTTATTCCAATGATATGGATTTTGTGGTGCGTGAAGATTTAAAATCTACTTATTGGGATTTATGGAAAGTGCATTATGATAAGCTTAAAACAGAAGATTTTAATGTCCCTCTGTTAAGAGACAAGGAAGTCATTGAGCGTCCGGCAAATCAGTATACTATTGTAAATAGATACACAGATGAGGCCATTAAAATAATCGAGCAACATCAGACAGACGGCGAGCCTTTTTTCTTGTATTTAGCGCATAATTTACCTCATGTTCCGCTTTTTGTATCTGAACAAAATAAAGGCAAAAGTAAAAATGGACTGTACGGTGACGTTATTGAAGAAATAGACCTCAATATTGGTCGAATTATCAGCGCCTTAAAAGAAAAGCAAATGCATGAAAATACCATAGTTGTTTTTACCTCTGACAATGGTCCTTGGCTACAAACAGACTTATCTGGTGGTACAGCTGGAATGCTCAGAGATGGAAAGGGAAGTACTTTTGAAGGAGGCGTTCGTGAGCCCACTATATTTTGGGGTCCTGGTCATGTTCAACCTGGTCGAATAAACCAAATTGGGAGTACAATGGATCTCTTTGCGACTTTTAGCGCAATTGCAGGAGTGGCTTTACCAGAGGATAGAATTTTAGACAGTTATGATTTGTCTCCAGTTTTAATGAAACGTTTAGAAGGTGAACGTAATAAGCTTTTTTATTATCGAGAGCGAGAATTATACGCCCTGAGATTAGGCGCATTCAAAGCGCATTTCATAACAAAAGGAGGGTATGGAGACTTCCCGAGAACAGTTCACAATCCACCCTTGTTGTACAATTTAGATGAAGATCCTGCTGAGCGATTCAATATTGCTGAACTACATCCAGAGATTTTACAAAAGATTGAAGCTGCGGTAGATGAACACCAAAAAAATATGAGTATGCCAAAGGATTTACTTATAGAAAGAGATCCGAAATACATACGTTACTAATAGTGAAAACCGACCTTATGAATAAAAACCATTTCATCCCATTGCTATGTGCTTTTGCCTTTGTTGCTTGTAGCGCTCCTAAGGAGAATCAAACACCTCCAAACATTGTATTTATTATGTCTGATGATCATGCCTATCAGGCCATTTCTGCCTATTCCGATAAACTGATTGAAACTCCAAATATCGATCGAATAGCTGAACAAGGAATGCTCTTTACTAATGCGAGTGTGACCAATTCCATTTGTGCTCCGAGTAGGGCAACTATTCTAACCGGAAAGCATACACATCTCAATGGCAAGGTTGATAATCATTTTGCTTTTGACGATAGTAATGTCACCTTTCCGCAAATACTGCAAGAAAATGGTTACCAAACAGCTATGTTTGGAAAATTACATTTTGGGAATAATCCAAAGGGTTTTGATGAGTTCAAAATTTTACCTGGACAAGGGGCCTATTGGAATCCGGATTTTATTACAAAATATGAGGGTGAGATTCAGGTTGAGGGTTATGCCACAGATATCATTACAGATTTCACCATAGATTGGCTACAAAACGATCGCAAAGAAGAACAACCCTTTTTACTCATGTATCTGCATAAGGCACCACACAGGGCTTGGTATATGGCAGAGCGTCACTACGATGAATTTTTAAATCGACAGTTCGAAGAACCTGAGACGCTTTTTGAAGATTACAGTACGATGGGAAAAGCAGCAGCCGAGGCTGAGATGAACATATTGAATCACATGGGTTGGACAGGAGATAATAAGTTAAAAACCCAAACCATAGAAGACTTAAATATTGAACCTATAAGTTTTGAGAAAATACGATACGAACGTATGATGCAGCGAATGACAGAGGAGCAAAGAGACGCTTTTGATAAAGCCTATACGCCAGTCAATGAGGAATTCATAATGGCGTATCATGGTATGAGCGATGAGGATAAAATGAGATGGAAATACCAGCGCTATATGCAAGATTATTTGGGGACTATAAAAGCTGTTGATGAAAACGTAGGCAGAGTTCTCGATTATCTTGAAGCAAATGATCTTATGGAAAATACCATGATTGTGTATACCTCAGATCAAGGCTTCTATTTGGGAGAGCATGGATGGTTTGACAAACGTTTTGCCTACAATGAATCTTTTAAAACACCGCTTTTAGTCTCTTGGAAGAATCACATTAATCCGGGTAGTGTATCTGACGAAATGGTTCAAAACCTTGATTTCGCCCAGACCTTTTTAGATGCTGCCCAAATTCAGGCTCCTGAAGATATGCAAGGAGAAAGTTTATTGCCGCTGCTAAAGCAAGAAGATGGATGGAATAGAGAAGAAGTGTATTACCACTATTATGAATATCCCGCTGAGCATATGGTAAATAGGCATTACGCGCTCGTTAACAAAGAGTATAAATTAATCCACTACTATTTTGCAACAGATGAATGGGTACTGATCGATCGAATGAAAGATCCTTTAGAGCAACAAAATTTTTACAATGATGCCGCCTATAGTACTATAAGAGAAACACTACATCAAAAATTGAAAGACTTGAGGGTGAAATACAAAGACAGTGATGAGCTGAGTAATAAGTATATCGATGATTTCTTGATAAGTGCAGCAGAAGGTAAAGTTTGGGGACTCTCAAAAGAGCGTGCAAAAGAAATACTCGAAGAACGAAATTCTTCTGAAAAATAAGTATTATTATAATTTGAAATCAATTAATTATAGCATGAAAAAATTTGGAATCCTTTTTTTAAAGATTATTTCTGTTGTCTTATTACTTCTACTCATTGTTGGACTTGGTGGTTGGACTTATTTCAAATCAAACCTTTTGAATTTTGAAAAAGATTACGATGAAAAAATCACCTTTAACACTTTGGTCTCTAATGGAGAATCTATTTTAGACCGAAATTCAAACGGCCGCGTAGATGTTTATGAAGACCACAGAAGAAGCCTTGATGAGCGTGTAGAAGATGTGTTTTCACAAATGAGCGTAGAGGAAAAATTACACTTGTTAAAAGGTTCAGGCATGTCTTCTGCTATAGGAATGAATGAATCTGGAGAGGGAATAGCTGGTGCTGTAGGAACTATCGTTCCTACACCGAGATTGGGTTTGCCTACTATTTACCTCTCAGATGGTCCCGCAGGATTGCGAATTGAACCTACCCGTGAAGGGGATTCATTAACTTACTATTGCACTGCCTTTCCTATTGCGAGTTTATTGTCATCTACTTGGAACACCACTTTGGTGGAACGTGTTGGAAATGCCATGGGACAAGAGGCCCTTGAGTATGGTATCGATGTGATTTTAGGTCCTGGCGCCAACATCATGAGACACCCTTTTAATGGAAGAAACTTTGAGTATTTTTCTGAAGACCCATTATTATCTGGTAAGATGGGAGCGGCTATGGTCAAAGGAATTCAGTCTAATGGCGTTGGAACTTCAGTAAAGCACTTTGTAGCTAATACTCAAGAGACGAATCGAAATTGGAATGATGCGCGTATTTCTGAAAGAGCACTTCGAGAAATATATTTAAAGGGTTTTGAAATTATTGTCAAAGATGCAGCACCTTGGACGCTGATGTCTTCCTACAACAGAATTAATGGGCTTCACGTTGCACAAGATGGTAGACTCCTGACTGACATTCTAAGAGGAGAGTGGGGGTTTGAAGGTTTGGTCATGTCTGATTGGTTTGGAGGAATCAATCCGGTAGATATGGTCAACGCAGGTAATGATTTATTAGAGCCAGGAACGAATTGGCAGTGGAAGGCACTAAGAGAAGGTTATGCCAATGGTAAACTCAATAAAGAAGCAGTAGACACGTCAGTCAAGCGAATTTTAAGATTGATTTTAGGGTCTAAAAAAATGCAATCCTATGAATTTTCAAATCAACCCGATTTGGAAAAACACGCCCAGCTCACACGTCAGGCAGCCACTGAAGGAATGGTGCTTCTTAAAAACGACGATCAAACCCTGCCCATAAAAGATGATGAAAACCTGGCCTTACTCGGGGTGGCCTCTTACGCTTTTATCGCTGGTGGAACGGGTTCAGGAGATGTAAATGAGGCCTACTCTATATCTTTAGAGCAAGGTATGGAATACGCCAATGCAGAACAGAACCTTCAATTAGAAAAGGGCTTAGGCTATCCAAATATCAGACAAAATATAAGGGCCAAAGAACTGTTTGATACACACAAAATCGAAAATTCAGAAGCCTTTATTCAACCCCAAGGTTTTGAGGCTATGATCAATCCTTTTAATCCTCCTCAACGCTCATACTCTACTGAAGAATTAGAAGAAATAGCTGCTGATGCAAGTATGGCTGTGATCACAATAGGACGCAATAGTGGGGAAGGTTCAGATCGTGTGGTAAAGGACGATTTTGAATTGACCGCAATTGAAAGAGATCTAATCGAAAAAGCTACTGCTGCCTTTCATGCCCGAAATAAAAAAGTGGTCGTCGTGCTCAACGTGGGAGGTGTGATTGAAACAAATTCATGGAAACACTTACCCGATGCTATTTTATTGGCGTGGCAGGGAGGTCAAGAAGGTGGAAACTCGGTTGTCGATTTATTATTGGGTAAACAAACGCCAAGTGGGAGATTGCCAATGACATTTCCTTTGGATGTCGCACATCACGGTTCTCATAAAAACTTCCCCATTGAAGGCATCGAGATTGATCTTAGCGCTATGCTCTTAAAAACAGAAACGCCAGAGGAGGAGTACCAATCTACAATAGATTTTACGAATTACGACGAGGGGATTTTTGTGGGATACAGACATTTCGACAATGACAAAATCGAAGTCTCATACCCTTTTGGTTACGGTTTGTCGTATACCCGGTTTTCTTATAGCGAGCCAGATATTCGTATTGAAAACGACACGATTAAAGCGATAATGGATATTAAAAACATCGGTGAATTTACAGGTAAGGAAGTCATGCAAGTTTATGCCTCAAAGCTAAATTCAATTATCGATCGTGCTCCACAAGAATTAGTAACATTCGCAAAGACTAAAGAATTAGCAATAGGTGAGCAGACTAGTTTGTCGTTTGCTATTCCTTTGTCAAATCTCTATTACTGGGATGAGTCAAAGTCAGATTGGAACTTTGAACAAGGTTCGTACGACTTGAAGTTTGGCTCATCTTCTAGAGATGTCAAGGCGATTATGCGTATTAGCTTAGAACCACAAACTAGGCCTTAATTTTTGCGGACCATTCTCGCATTATTGCAAGGAGCTCTGTTTCATCTAAAGGGCGAAGTTTACCATCAGAAAGCAAGGGTTCACCATTAACCCAAGAATGAGTGACTGCAGTTCCACTGGAGGTGTAAACTAATGAGGATTCTGGATGATATACAGGATTATTTTCGATTTGGTTTAAATCAACAGCAATTAGATCTGCTTTTTTGCCTTTTTCTAAACTGCCAATACTTTTTTCAAGTCCCAGTGTTTTTGCACCTTCAATAGTGACCATTCGAAGTGCTTGGTGCGCGGATAAGGCTCTTGGGTCTGCACTTTTGATTTTAGCCAGTAAAGAAGCCAATCTCAGTTCTGCAAATAAATCAAGCATATTGTTACTTGCAGCTCCATCAGTACCTAAACCAACGATTACCCCTTGGTCTACAAAATCTTGAACAGGGCAGACTCCAGAGGATAATTTGGTATTTGAACTGGGGCAGTGAATGACTTTTGTGTCAGTTCTAACAATAGCTGCTAAGTCGTCCTCATCGATTTGGGTCATATGAACCGTTTGTAGTTTAGGCCCTAAAAGACCTAAATCTTCCAAACGTTTTATCGGGCGAACTCCATACTCTCCAACAGAATCAATGATTTCTTTTTTACTCTCGTGCAGGTGAATTTGAATTTCTAAATCGTTTTTTTCTGCCGCGTTAATCACAGATAAAATGGTTTGGTCTGAAACTGAATAAGGTGCATGAGGTCCAATACTAAAATTCAATTGCTCGTGTTTTTTGAAGTCCTCATAGACCATCAGACCTTTTTCTAAGTGCATCTCAGAATTTGTGGCCCATTGGTTAGAGAAGTCCATTACTGGAAAAGACAACACGGCTCTCATTCCTGCGTCTAGTGCTGCTTTGGCTGCTGCATTAGGAAAAAAATACATGTCGCTAAAACAGGTGGTGCCGCTTTTAAGCATCTCGGCAATGGCAATCGTGGTTCCTTGATAGACAAAGTCGTAGTCGACCCATTTGGCTTCTGCCGGCCATATGTGTTTATGTAGCCAGTCGCTCAGTAAATAGTCATCGGCATATCCTCTGAGCAGGGTCATTGCAGAATGACAGTGCGTATTGACTAGCCCAGGCATAAGTATGCTTTCCCTGAAACTTTGGTGTTCGGCAATAGGGTATTTTTCACGTCCTTTAATGCTTTCAATAATTTCCTCGATGACCCCATTTTTGATGATCACACAGTGATTTTCTAAGACAGTGTCTAAAGGAATAATAGGTAAAAGGTATTTGGCGTGCAAAACACGTATGCTATCTGTCATAAAGATTTAAAAAAGCCCGCGTAAAGCGGGCTCTTACTTTAGAGGTTGGCTAATTCCCAACCGGTTCTATAAGGTTTGGTGACGAATTGATTGGCTTCATCAAAATTGGTCACTTTCATTGTGTTACCATCCCAATACAATTTACGTCTTCCGTAATAATCATATCCTCTACCGTTTTCTCTCGGTCTTCTAAGTTGATGAGATCGAATAGCGAGATTACCCATGAGTACGGTTTCTGTAAATGGTCCTGCGTAGTCAAACGATGAGGTTAATGCCTTGTGCTCAGCTGAGTCAAAACCTGCTTTTACCGCCTCGGTCCATAGCTGATTATGCTTAAGATCGAGACTTTCTTGAAAGCTAGTGTCGTAATGAACCATTTCTTCTCCTTCTCTGAACAACTTAGGATGGTTTCCGTATGTGTCTACGGTAATAATTCCTTTGCTACCAAACATCATAACGCCACTTGAATCTGGACGGAAATTTTGCTCGACCAATAAATCTGGAATTGCAGGTTGAATTCCTCCATCAGTCCATTCAAAAACAACGCCTTCTCTATTGAATTCGTCCGCTGGAAAATCAATAGTTACACGTGTTGAAATTGGGCAGCCTTCAGGGGTGTAATCTGGAGTCCACATTTGTGAATAGATATCGGCTACACTAGATTGAACTCCTGATGGATATCCTAGCCCCAAGGCTTTGTAAGGCGCGTCGAATAAGTGACATCCCATGTCTCCAAGGGCTCCTGTCCCGTATTCCCAAAAACCTCTCCAATCAAAAGGGTGTAAACCAGGAGTGTATTTTCTGCTTTTAGCAGGACCTATCCATAAATCCCATGCGATGTCTTCTGGTCTTTGAGAAGCATCCTCTTTTTTAATGTTCACTCCTTGGGGCCAAACGGGTCTATTTGTCCATACATTTACTTTAGAGATGGTACCTACTTTATTACTTTTTACCCATTCAATGACTTTATTCACTCCCTCGTTAGATCCGCCCTGATTTCCCATTTGTGTTACTGCTTTCTGAGCGCGAGCAGTTTCGGTAAGTAATCTGGCCTCTGCAATGGTATGTGTTAACGGCTTTTGAACGTAAACGGCCTTACCTCTCATCATTGCATCATAGGCAATAAGGGCATGCGTGTGATCAGGTGTTGAGATGGTCACTGCATCTATACCTTTTTCTTTTTCAAGCATTTCTCTATAATCGTAATAGAACTTGGCTTTTTTGTGTGCCTTGATCGAAGCACCTGCGCGTTTAGGATCGATATCACACAGCGCGACAACTCGGTTTACTCCATCGTTATAGGCGTTGCGTAAATCTGAACTTCCTTTTCCACCTGACCCTACTGCCGCAATTCCAAGTTGGTCACTTGGCGCTATAAAACCAGGGCCTCCCAGAACATTTCTTGGGACAATAAAAAAACCCGCACTAGCGGCGACTGATTTTTTGATAAAACTTCGTCTTGAATTGAGTTTAGCCATTTTTATTTCTCTTGTTAGTTAGTCTTTTAAAAGTATAAAAACATTTAAATTAAAGCTAATATCAAGGAGTAAACTTCTGAAATTCATTGACAGAAAATTTTTTAAAAAAAAAATGAGTTTTTTGATAGGGTATTTCAATGTAAACGTGTTTTATAAATACAAAACTTAAATTCTTATGAAAAACTTTTCCAAATCAATTTTACTAATAGGTCTTATGATTGTGGCCTCATGCCAGGTAGACAATCTAGAAGAATTAGAACTAGACCCTCAAGGCGATGAAAACCCCTTGAATACGAGTTCAAAACCAGTTGCAGAGCTTAGAGGAGTTTTAGCTGCTCAAGATATCGACCAGGACGGTATTAACGATTACGCCGATGCAGATACCAATGGCGATGGAATTCTAGATAATGGAACCGATACTGATGGCGATGGCATTAACGATGATGCCGACGCTGATGCTGATGGGGATGGGGTGCTTGACGAAGGAGCAATTGATACTGACGGTGATGGTATTAAAAATACACATGATAACGACATCGATGGCGACGGTCTACAAAACGACGAGGACGATGACATTGATGGTGACGGAATCGCCAATGAAATTGATGATGATATGGACGGTGACGGTTATTCAAATGAGGAAGACGAAGACGAAGACGGTGATGGATTTTTGAACAACGAAGAGTCACAAAATACTAGCTTAAATGCACTAAACGATGCAGTAGCACAAGTAATTCAAGCGTATTTAGATGAAAACTATCCAAATTTAGATGTCCGCTATATTAAAATCTATCCAACTTTCATCAAAGTAAAACTTTCGAATCGCACCGAGCTTTATTTTGATTACGATGGGCAAATGCTCTATGTAGACGATCACGGGTACAAAGGAAGTGGAGAAGATATCACCTTCGATGACTTAGATGCAGAAGTTGCACAACGCATTCAAGATTATATTGCCAATAATCACCCCGATGATATGGTAGATAAACTTGAGCGCTATGGCGAACTTGCCATCAAAGTAAAACTTGAGTCAGAATTACGTTTATTCTTTGATGGCGAAGGAAACTTTCTTGGAGCTTATGATGGAGATTTTGATTATAGAGAAGACAACAAAAGAGTTGCAGTGGTCGAATTAGAAGAACTCGACGAGGCTGTGGCAGCTAACATCACAGCTTTTATCACAGAGAATCACCCAGATTCCGAAATTAAAAGAATTTTAAAACTGAACGATTATTTACGGGTAAAACTAAATCCTCGTAAGATTTTATACTTTGATTTAGAAGGTAATTTCATTCGCTACGGAGGCTCGTATCGCAATGGTCATGAAGAGATTTCTTTTGATGATTTAGATGAAGAGGTCAGACAGCGAATCACAGATTACCTGGTTGAAAACTATCCGGATAATTACATTACTGATGTTGAAATCAAATTCAATTTTATTATCGGAATTAAACTAGATAATGATACTGTATTATTTTTTGATCGCAGAGGTAATTTAATTCTAGAGTACGATGGATGGGATTTTGATGACGATCCCTATTATGGTGATGATGAAGGTGAAGACGATGATTATTACTATGGCGAAGAAGAAACACTTTCAGAGCTTGCAGCATTTTTAGGCTTGACCAATTGGAGTGTTTCTAGTTATGTCGGTGACGGTGCAGATCAAACTACTGATTTCGAAAATTACATCCTGAGTTTTACAGAGGATGGTGTTCTCCAGGCAGTTATCGACGAAAACACCACCGAAGGAACGTGGTCAGCGAGGATATCGTCATCTAGAGAATTAGAATTGGTTATCGATTTAGGAGAAGTTGCTCCTCTTGGTGAATTGTCAGATTCATGGGTAGTTAAATCCTTGACAGATAACAGTATTGAGCTCATAGATGTGAGTGGAGGAGATGGTTCAGTAGATACTTTGGTGATAAAACGAGTAGAATAAATAAAAGTAATGGTTTGATATTTTAGTTTTAGGTTCTCAGACTGATATTGTCTGAATTGAAAAAGTTATGGGAAGGGCCTTTTGGGTGCTTCCCATAAATTTCAAAAAGTGAATTTGATATATGGGATTATGTAATAAAACATATTTTGAAGGGATTTACAGAAAATACTCTGATGAGCTTTATCGCTTTTTAGTGTATAAGTTTGGAAACCCTTCTATGGCTGAAGATGTCACTCAGAATGTATTTATGAATTTGTGGAGAAATTGTGCTAAATATTCAGATGTAAACATTAAATCACTTTTATATACTATGGGTAGAAACGACAGTTTAAATGTTCTTCGCAAAGAGGAGAATAAACGAAAGTTTGTCGCCCAGGTTGACGGTTCAAAACAGATGCATTCCCCAGAGTTTGAAATGGAAACCAAAGAATTTGAAATTAGAATTAATGAGGTTCTTGGTCTTATGAAACCTTTGGAACGACAGGCCTTTTTGCTCAGTCGTATAGAGAAAAAAACCTATAAAGAAATTGCAGAAATTATGGAGGTTTCAGTTAAAACCATTGAAAAAAGAATTCACAACGCACTGGTTTTGATACGCAGTGAAATCGTTGAAGCAAAAAAATACGTATGAAAAAGGAAGAATACGTTTTAGCCAAATGGCTTTCAGGGGAAGTGTCCGATCAACAACTTAAGCATCAGGTGGGTGATGATCATGTTGAATCGTATCGAGTGATTCTAAATGAATTAGAATCACTCGCTGCCCCTGAGCGTGATCAAAAACGAAAAGATGAATTCTTTAAGCTTTTAGATCAGCCTAAAAAAGCTGTTAAAAAGTCGAAAATTATGATTTTAAGACCCTTGGCTATAGCCGCTTCTTTGATGCTTTTATTGGGCCTTTTTGTCGGATTACAAAACACGACATATACCGCCACTAACAGTCTGCAAATGGTAGTACTCCCCGATGAGTCAAGGGTTACTTTAGAGCCCAACTCTAGTTTTTCCTATAACAAAGTGCTTTATGCATTTAGAAGGACGCTTGACTTAAAGGGGAATGCATTTTTTGAAGTTGAAAAAGGATCTGATTTTCGTGTGCAATCTGACTTGGGTTCCGTAGAAGTACTTGGAACCTCATTTAGGGTATTTGAACGAAAAGGTATTTTTAACGTTCAATGTTTTAGCGGAACTGTCCAGGTAAATACGGATAAGCTTCACGAGGTAATTGAGAAAGGGGAGCAGTTTGGCAATCAGGTAAAAAAAGTTCAGAATCACCAATTAAAAGATCACATAGCTGCTATCGAGCACTTTGAAAATGTGCCTTTAAAAACAGTATTAACTGAGTTAAATACGATATTTTCTGTCGACATTCGATTCGATGATTCAAATCCGTTATTTGAGGAAGGGTTTAGTGGGACTATAAATTCTGATGACCTTGACTTATCTTTGAATATTGTTATGCGTCCATTTGAGTTGAATTATGAGAAAACCCAACAAAGCATCATTGTTTTGCCGAATTAAATGGGTTTTTTATGTTTTCTTTTTACTGGGAATATCATGTAGCGTACTTGCCCAATCTGATCGTGTTCCTTTAAAAGAAATTCTCAAAGAAATCTCTTTGCAATTCGATGTATCTCTGTCATATCGAGCCCAACTTGTAGAGGATGTATTTGTTCTGAATCCGATTAAATTTAGTGAAATTAAAGCCGCCCAAGATTGGCTTGATAGCAATACTGAATTAGGATTTTATCACTTAGATTCCCGCTATTATTACATTACAGCCAAACGGAATGTTTGGAGTCTGTGTGGTCGAATTATAGACGACTTCACCTACGCTCCATTATCAAACGTAAGATTGAGTTACAATCTAAAAAGTACTTTTACTGATGAGGACGGATTTTTTCAATTGGATGTTTTTACCAATACACCACTAATCAAATTTAGTCATCCTGAATACCCTGCAATTAGTCTAGGTTTTAACCGATCTTCAAATTGTGAAACATTGTATTTCTCGAGGGAAGTCATTGCTTTAAATGAGGTAAAACTCACCTATCAGCTCAAGGGAATACAGAAATCATCTCAACGTTATTTCACCTTTAATCGCAACGGCGAAATCATTACACCAGGTTCTATACAGAATGATGTATTTAAAATGGCAGAAACAATTCCAGGGGTAACAAACGCTGATGATGCTACAGGTAATTTATACATTCAAGGAAACGCGCCTGACCACAACGCTATTTATTGGAATGGTATTCGAATGTTTAAAAGATCTCATGTTTTTGGCGGAATTTCAGTTCTCAATCCGTTTTCAATAGATCAAGTGAAATTGATAAAAAACGGCTTATCTCCTAGATGGGGCGATCAAATAGGAGGTCAATTACAAATGGTCACTCAAGTGCCAAAAAAAGAAGCCTTGGTACGAGTAGGAATCAATTTGTTGGATTTTGAATTCGGCACCCGTCTCTCTTTTTCTGACAAATGGTTTGCGCGTTTGAGTTTTAGACACAGCAATCCATTCAGCAGTGCACAATTTGCCTCACCTTACATTGATAAAATTAAGCAAGGTAGCAGTGTTACTGAGCAAACTAACACCTTTGATTTTTTGAATTACAGCGATTATCAAGTGTCTGTAGAACATCGAATTAATGAAAAGAATAAATTGAGTTTTCATCACTTCAATGCGATTGACGAGTTGCAATACAATTTTAATCAAGTCAATACCGAGGTTCAAGAGCAATTTGAATCTTCAAATTACGGATGGTCGCTACAGTGGAAATCCGAAAATAAAAAGTACAGCACATTTACTTCTTTATCGCAGAGTATATTTTCTTCTCGATTTAATCAAATCGAAAATAACATTGTTACTTCTGCTCAAGAGGAGTTTGTCAACCAGAGAGGAAATAGTCTTAACTACACTTCTTTGGAAACATTTTTGGAGTATCCGGCAAATGAAAATCTAATTTTATATACTGGTTTAGATTATAATCGAAAACAAATTTTCGAGAAAGAATCCCAATCCTTCAGGGAAGAAAAAACAGATCGTCAAGAGCAATACGATACGCGGATGTTCGCCCTATTTGTTGATGCTTCTTATTTATTAACACCAGAGATACAGCTAGAAACGGGTATTCGTTTACAAAAATACAATACGAGAGATGCGTTGCTTTTGGAGCCTAGAATCCGTTTTCAATATCGATTGGGTAATCGACTTACTTTTCACAGTATATATGAACTAAAAAGTCAAAATGCCTTTCAGATACAAGAGGCTATTTCTCAATCATTGGAGAATCAAAATCAAATTTGGGTAGGTGCGAATGGTACAAATTATCCCATTTTACGTTCTGAGAAATGGGCGCTTAATGCAGCTTATAATTTTGAGAATACCTTAATTGACCTAGAGTATTTCAAGGCTATAAATTCGGGATTAAACGCTTCCTTATTTGGATTTTTAAATGCCGATTTAGGTGCCTTCACCGATGGAGAATTTCGTGCAAATGGAATCAATACTTTAATAAGACAACGGTTTAAATCAGGAACGACTTGGGTCAGTTATACGTATTTGGATGCAGAGCAATCATTGGCTTCTAATCAATGGTTTCCTGCAAATTTTAGTATTCGCAATCAACTGAGCTTAGGAGGACAATACGAGTTCAACACTTATACCTTGGGACTAAATGCCGTGTTTAGAAATGGGGTTCCCTATTCTGTGCCTTCGGGAGTCGATGTCAATTCTACTAATCCGAGTGATTACACTTTTACTTATGATGAAGGATTTAATCAACGAATACTTAGAAATTACAGTCGTCTTGACTTTTTTATGAATAAAAAACTTTCCTTAAAATCAATAGATGCTAATTTAAGATTCTCCGTTCAAAATGTATTTTCAACTGAAAATATCATTGCTCGAAAATATACCTTTGACCCCATCAATCAGGCCCTTGATATTGCCGATCGATTCTCGGCAGCTCCTGTGATTAATGTGGGATTCTTTTTAGCATTTTAAATTGTTTACCTTGCGAATTATGAATGCAATCGACCAACTCATTTCTGCATTATTGCCTTATACCGAGTGGGCCATGCTTTTTTTATTATTAGGAGGTGGACTCTATCTCGCAATTTCTTCTGGATTCAAGCCCTATCTTTATTTTAAACACGCGATTGATATCACTCAAGGAAAGTATGATAAAGAAGGTGCAACAGGTGAAGTATCGCATTGGCAAGCACTCTCATCGGCTATTGCGGCCACGGTTGGTCTAGGAAATATCTCAGGGGTGGCTATAGCTATATATTTAGGTGGCCCTGGTGTAATCTTTTGGATTTGGGTAACGGCTGTGTTAGGAATGGTCATTAAATATTACTCGTGTTCTTTAGCTGTAATGTTTCGTGCTATAGATGCCTCTGGAACTGCCCAGGGAGGTCCAATGTATTATATGAATTCGGGTCTAAAACAATTCGGAAGACCTTTAGCCGTCTTTTATTCTATTTTCGGTATGATAGGTTTTTTAGCCATTTTTCAAGCTAATCAATTTACACAAACTTTTATGACGGTAGTAAGGCCTAATGAAACCTTAGCTAGTTTTGGAGATTTTGGATGGAAATTAATTGTCGGTTTTGTACTTGCTGGCTTAACATCCCTGGTCATCTTTGGGGGAATACAGAAAATAGCTAAGGTGGCTTCTAGAATTGTTCCAACCATGGTTCTTGTTTATTTTGTTGCGGTTTTAATTGTGCTGCTTTCTAACCTAGAAGCTATTTTGCCTTCATTTCAATTGATTATTACAGAGGCCTTTAATTTTGAAACGGCTATTCAAGGAGGGATTTGGGGTGTAGTTATTTTGGGCGCAAGAAGAGCTATGTTTTCTAATGAAGCTGGATTGGGTTCGGCTCCTATGTATCACGGGCAGTCCAAGACAGATGAGCCTATACAGGAGGGTTTGGTAGCTATGTTAGGACCGTTCATAGATACCATTGTTGTATGCACGATTACAGCCTTAGTTATCTTATTAAGCGGAGCTTATTTAGAGACAGAGACTAATGGAATACTGATGACTCTAATCGCTTTTAAAAAGACCTTGTTTGGATTCGGTGATGTCATTTTAATGATTGTAGTGTCGGCGTTTGCGCTATCAACGATTTTCACCTATAGTTATTTTGGAGTAAAAAGTTTAAGCTATTTGACCAGAAGTACAAAGGCAGGTAAATACTTCAATTATTTCTATATTATAACCATTGTGATAGCTGCGATCGCGTCTGTGGATTTAGTGGTTAACCTAATGGATTTGGCCTATTCTTTAATGCTCATACCCAATATGATTGCCGTATTACTTCTTTCTCCAAAAGTGAACGCTGCAGCAAAATCTTATTTCAAGCGTTTTAAGGCTAATGAATTGTAATTGAATGCACAAAGCGGGCTTTATAAATATTATCGGAAATCCCAATGTAGGTAAATCTACACTTATGAACGTCTTAGTAGGTGAGCGGCTCTCGATTATAACTGCTAAGGCACAAACTACCCGACATCGTATTCTTGGAATTGTCAATGAACCTGAAGTTCAAATGATCTTTTCAGATACACCTGGAATTATACAACCTGCCTATGAATTACAGTCTTCTATGATGGATTTTGTAAAAACGGCTATTGAAGATGCGGATGTCATCGTGTACATGGTTGAAATAGGAGAGAAGCAGCTCAAAGACAATCTATTTTTTAAAAAATTACAAGAGACCAATACCCCTGTGGTTTTATTGTTAAATAAAATTGATTTGACTGATCAAATCACTTTAGAAGAAGAAGTTTCTTTTTGGAAAACACAGCTTTCTGCTGCTGAGATCTATCCTATTTCAGCTATTGAAAAATTCCAAACAGATGTAGTTTATCAGCGTTTGAAAGAATTATTACCTGAGTCGCCAGCTTATTTCCCAAAAGATCAGCTCACCGATAAACCAGAACGATTTTTTGTCAATGAAAAGGTTCGAGAAAAGATATTACTGCATTACAAAAAAGAGGTTCCTTATGCTGTTGAAATAGTCACGGAAAGTTTTGAAGAAGATCCAAAGATAATTCGAATTCGGGCTGTGATTATGGTAGAGCGCGAAACTCAAAAAGGAATTCTCATAGGACATAAAGGGAGTAAACTCAAAAGAGTAGGCATTGAGGCCAGAGAAGATTTAGAACTCTTTTTTCAAAAAAAAATCCACCTAGAACTCTTCGTTAAAGTCAATAAAGATTGGCGTTCTAATAGCAATCAGCTCAAGCGATTTGGCTATCAGCAATAAGACGGTTTTGGTCTTCTTAGGTTAATTTGATTATTGATAACTTTGCCGCCTAGATTAAATTGAGTATGAGTAGCATTGTTGCCATTGTAGGTAGACCTAATGTTGGAAAATCCACCTTATTTAATAGACTTATTCAACGACGTGAGGCTATCGTTGACGCGGTCAGCGGAGTTACAAGAGATCGTCATTATGGCAAAAGTGACTGGAATGGAAAAGAATTCACGGTAATTGATACAGGAGGTTATGTACTAGGTTCAGATGACATATTTGAAAAAGAAATTGACCAACAGGTAGAACTAGCCATAGATGAGGCAGATATCATCATATTCATGGTAGATGTTGAATCAGGTATTACAGGAATGGATGAGGATGTCGCAAAACTACTAAGGCGTGTAGATAAGCCTGTTTTTGTTGCAGTGAATAAAGTAGACAACTCAATGCGAGAGGCTGAGGCTGTTGAGTTTTACGCTTTGGGTTTAGGTGAGTACTACAGTCTTTCGAGTATTAATGGGAGTGGTACCGGAGAGTTGCTCGATGCCTTAGTCGAAAAACTTCCTGAAGAGACTGCACCTGAAAATGATCTTCCTCGTTTTGCGGTAGTGGGGCGACCCAATGCTGGAAAATCCTCTTTTATCAATGCACTAATTGGAGAAGACCGCTATATCGTTACTGATATTGCTGGAACGACAAGAGATTCCATAGACACCAAATACAATCGATTTGGTTTTGAATTTAATTTAGTGGATACAGCAGGTATTCGAAGAAAAGCCAAAGTCAAAGATGATCTTGAGTTTTATTCGGTGATGAGATCTGTACGAGCAATTGAAAATGCATATGTATGTCTATTAATTTTAGACGCTACCAGAGGCTTTGACGGTCAAGTTCAAAATATTTTTTGGCTCGCACATCGCAATAATAAAGGTGTAGTTATTTTGGTGAATAAATGGGATTTAGTTGAAAAAAACACGCATTCGGTTAAGGAATATACTACTGCCATTCAAAAAGCAATTGCGCCATTTACTGATGTTCCAATTGTTTTTATGTCGGTCACTGAAAAACAACGTATTTATAAGGCAATAGAAACAGCTGTTCAGGTTTTTGAAAATCGTTCAAAAAAAATCAAGACTAGAGTTCTAAACGATTACCTTTTGCCTCTTATTGAAAAGTTTCCTCCTCCAGCAACTAAAGGAAAATTTATTAAAATCAAGTTTTGTACGCAGCTCCCTACTCCATATCCACAGTTTGCTTTTTTCTGCAATTTACCGCAGTACATCAAAGAGCCTTACAAGCGTTTTTTAGAAAATAAAATTCGGTCTGAGTTTGATTTTAGTGGAGTGCCAATGAGTTTGTTCATGCGTAAAAAGTAAAAGGTATTACCAACCTCCTGAGGCTCCACCACCACCTCCGAAGCCG
>MDTC01140561.1_pt1 | contig 19956 bp, 14 predicted proteins | sample 811181 | NCBI WGS metagenome assembly MDTC01 (sample SAMN05326644, study PRJNA326480) | marine metagenome | isolation source: seawater | place: Pacific Ocean: North | collected 2011 | reverse complement strand
CTTTTCGCCACTGATTTGAATTACTTCGGAATGCAGAATTTCTCTACCGGAATTAATTTGCGATACAAATTCACCAAGGCCACCCTCATAGATGTGTTCACTAACATGCGGCTCATCCCCTCGTGAATCAGTGATAGTGATCTTGAGTCCAGCATTCAAAAATGATGTTTCCTTAAGCCTTGTATCTATTTGTTCAAATTCGAATTCGGTAATGTGCGTAAATATACCGAGGTCTGGTTTGAATACGATGGTAGTTCCTGTATCTTGGCATTTACCAACTTCTGATAAAGGAGCCATTGGAATTCCAGCCTCGAATCTTTGATTGTGGATGATGCCGCCTCGATGAATAGTCACTTCCATCCATTCAGATACGGCATTTACTGCAGATACTCCGACTCCGTGTAAGCCGCCAGAAACTTTGTATGAACTGTTGTCGAATTTTCCACCAGCATGCAATTTTGTCATAATTACTTCTGCAGCAGAGACTCCGTACTCCTCGTGAAGACCAACTGGAATCCCCCTCCCATAATCTCTTACTGAAAGAGAACCATCCGAATTTAATTCTACTTCTACATGATCGGTATGGCCCGCCAAATGCTCGTCAACAGAGTTGTCCACTACTTCCCAAATACAGTGGTGAAGGGCTGACCCGTCATGAGGGTCCCCTAGGTACATCCCTGGCCGTTTCCTAACAGCCTCTAGGCCTTCCAATACTTGTATGCTGTCTGCGCTATAATCGTCAACCATTTCTAAGCCCCTGATTCGGTAATTCGAGTGTAATTTAATATCTGTATAAAGTTTCAAAATAGCGGTGTTCGATTGAGGATACAAAGAGTGTAAAGAAATATGTCCTTTTTTTACTTTTTTTGGCTCTCAGTCTGCCGTAATACAGTCTACTAATTCACCCATTACAAAGGGTGCCCTAGGGGGTATATCAACCTAGTTCTCACCCATGGCTAAAAGTGAATGTTTTATGAGATTATTTTGGCATCAGAATTGACATTTTGTTCTTTTTTATGACTGATCAATACCAGAGTAAACAGCGCAATCGTTAATGAAGGAGTGAAGGTGGCCGAAACTATGGCTGACCCAAAGGTGTGCGTATCTCTGGACGGGACTACGGTCCAAGAATTGACTGATGAAGCTGCTAGAGCAAGACTAGCAGGTGCAGACATGGTCGAATTGAGATTTGACCGTCTCTTTCTAGTAAAGCCTGATCCAACGATTTCAGAGGAAGAAGAAGGTGAAGCACCTAGTTTGCCTGCTGAAAAGGATTGGGAAACCACTGATTTTAGTACAATTGACGTAGAGGCTACTATTTCTTCATTGAAAGAAGCTTTACCACTACCAGTTGTTTTTGCAGTTCGTCCTGTCTCAGAAGGAGGATTTTTCCCTGGTAATGAAAAACAACGCATTGAAGTTCTTGAGAAAGCAATTGCATCTTCTGTGTCTTGGATCGATCTAGAACTATCAATTGCTGATAAGAAGAGAGACAAATTGGTTGAGCAAGCAAAGGCAAATGGATGCCAAATTATTGCATCTAAGCATGATATCAACAATATGCCTGACAGTGATTCAATCTCCAATATTATTAGAGAAAATCAAGACAAGGGAGATATTGTCAAATTTTGCGGCACTGCTCACAGTCATGCTGATTCCCTACAGGTAGTAGAAGCGGCATTCCAATTGAAGGGAGAAGAACTATCCCACAGTTTGATGGGCATAAACGGTGGAGGCGATTGGGTCAGATTACATGCTCCAGTCTTAGACCAAAGCCTAGTTTATGCAACTCTGCGTAATGAATTCAAATTAAGTGACAAGGGACTTATCAACGTTAGAGACCTTCGTGACGCTTGGACTCTGCTGGAATATTGATTACGATTCTGGTTTTTGCTCAAGCGTAGGGACTAATCCCGATTCCATTTGTTGTTTTGGAGCAGTAAGATCTAATCCCGACTTCATGTACCTTTTATTCATCACCATAGGTATCGCTAATGTTCCAATCATAAATGCCATACAAAGCAGTGAAACTGTCCAAGTAGGCAATACTGTAGAGCGATCATCTGTTACAATAGTTACATCTGCCACTATCGTTTTATTATCTGGAACTGCATCATTTGTATGAGAATTATTTGTATTGTCGACTACGATATGGAAGTATTCAAGTTCATCATTACCAAACAATCCTTGATAGACCTCTGGCCCATCCAAAGATACCGTGAATGATAGTTCATTCATATCCTCATACTGATGTACATCTCTAAATGTCCTCCAACCACTGATATCAAAACTTCTCCATTCGGGAGCGATTTCTGATACCTCTCCTCCTTCATCTCTTGGGCCCCACATTCCATGTTCGACATTGTAAGAATACTCATAACGTTCGTATTGTGACGAAGTTAGTAGGTAAACATCAGCATTATGAGGCTCATAACCGCCCTCTTCTAACGCAGTGGAAATAGAAACACAGATTGTAGTTCTCTGAGTAGAATCTAAATTTATTTTCAAAACACCTACCGCATCATTACCGATTAGCATAGTGGTTTGGATATCATCATTCAGTAAGACAAGATCATTATTTGGGCTACCCCAAGTCATCCATTCTTCTTCAGGACCATCATATGGCTCCATTTCCTCTTGCATTTCTGAATTTTGATTTTCAGCATTGTCGCTTCTTCTGTCTCCATCTGGTCCATTTTCATCGAACCACATATCAAAGAAATCAAATGAAGGAGTTATCGCAAATCTTTCAATGGTTCTATTCCATTCTGGCGAAGTAATATCTCCCGAACACCGATCCGCAGCACTAACCTCTCCGATTGGAGACATATGAGATGGCGCCAACATTGGTAAGAGGAAAATTGTGAGGACGAACAAAACAAGCCTAGAATCCAATATCAACACCCCCTACGGGGGTGATTTGAGGCACGGGGGTTAATCGGCTTTCCGTTCAACGACGTCTACGTAATGGCCTTACATAGCCACTAGAATCGTTTCTACGTTCATCTTTTGAAAGAATCTGTGGAGCAGGTGGAGGATTGTGTTGATCCATTCCCAAAACACCACCATAAGATTGTACTTCGTCGACTTCGTAGCTTTGTGCGGCATTTTCAGCATCCTCTTCAACTTCAGTAGGACTTCTCATCATAGCCCACCCTAGAATTAGAACAGCAGCAATTAGAGCAAGAATTACCATCGATTCACCACTAGCATCGACCAACCAATTCTTCCAGTCCTGCAATGAAAAGTCTGAAAGGCTAGGCGCAGCATCTTCCTTCTCTAGAACTGTGAGTTCTTTATCCAAAACAGTACAAACTCCCATTCCATCACAAACTTGTAATCGAACTGTGACTAGACCTACTTCTTCCCAACTTCCTGCGATTCTTATCCCATCTGCACCAGAAGGATTCATCCAATCGTCATCTACAATTCCATTTTCATTGGAATCTTTAGATATATCAAAATCCCATTGTATGACCAAATCTGAAGAGATTTCAGCATCTCTATCAGTATCAAGTCCGTCATTAACGTTCAAATCTCTCCAAACCGTATAGCCAGCATCCGATTCTGTATCAGAGATATTAGCATTTAATCCGGTTGAAGTATCGACATAAATATTGTCTTCCAGAATTGAGATTCCATTAATGACAGGGGCTGAATTTACAATTACAGTAAATGTTTCTCTAGTCACGTCCCCGGTGAGGTAAGCATCCCTTACAGTGAGTGTGACCTTGTAGGTACCCGACCGCTCATACGAATGCCAAGGCATTGGGTCGTGAGAAATTGGAGTTGCATCTCCGAAGTCCCATGAATATTCAACTAGACCATTCCAATCAGAATGGTTTGCCTCCAATGGCACCAACCTTCCTTCAAACAATCTATCACCGTCTCTAGTACCAACTGAATCGAAGTATAGTTTCTGACCAGGAGCTGTTACTGTATTGCCTTCATCATCAAAGGTATGTGACCAATCGGTAGGCAGAGTTCCTTCAGCCATAGGCGTATCTTCAGTAATTAATTCACCATTAAGCCAAGCATCCAAAATTCTTACTTGGATAATTGGAGCTGGGTTACTAATCCTAATCGTCAAGGTTCTAGCTTCACTCTGTTCGCCATCTTCATCAGTCACTACCAGCATCACAGAATGTTCCCCAGGAGTGGAGAAATTATGAGTAACAAATTGTTTGTCGTCAGTATAACCATCAGAAAATGTCCAGCTAAAGTTGAGAATACTGGAGTCAAATGTAGAACCATCTGGGTCATAACTGGTCCTTCCATCAAATGTATATTGGACATCTACCTCTCCTTCTTCAGAGCGGAAATCGATCTCTGGGGAACCCGAAGTTGCACTATCTTTTACAATAAATTGTGCAACTGGCAACTGGTTTAGAACTTGAATTGAGACCTGAGCAGAAGCTGTAGCGCCATCATCATCAGTAACTGTAATGTTGACTGTTTTCAATCCAGGAGAATTCCATGCTGGATTCGGATTTTGGTCAGAGGACATAACATCTCCAAACAAATTGAAAGTATCAACATCACCGCCTCCAAGCCAAACCGCTTCATCGAAATTCCAAGACCAGGATACGATTGTTCCATCATTATCTTCAAAAATATCTGGCATCATTACTGGGGTATAAGTTTCTGTAACTATCAAATCAGAGAAAACCTGAACTGGAACACGATTGTTTACATGTACCATTATTACTTTTTGACCGACATTTACACCATCGCTAACCGACAAAGTAAGCGTATATGATGTATTTTCAGTTTCACCGTCAGCCCAATTATGGAATCCCTCATAGACGCCAATTCCACCAGTAGAAGTACCGTCTCCCCAATCCCAAGTATAGTCTAGATTAGCAGTTGGAACGTTATCACTGGTTTGATCTGCCTTGAACAAAATAGTCTGACCTGTTAGTATTGAAATATAATTTTCAATTATGACATTGTTTACTGTAATTATTGGAACAGGTAGAGTTTCATCAGTGATATTTACTGTTTCAAAATCTACATCTGACCAAGTACCACCCTGGTCTAACACTCTAAGTGTGACATTGAATTCCCCAGTCATTTGATATGGGCGTACTGGACTTTTCAGACCAGATGTATTTCCGTCATTGAAATCCCACGCATAAGCTACTGGAGAGTCTAGATACGGGAGGGTATTATTTGCTAACGAAGTACCCCATGCATCAAAACCATCCCCTGTAAACATTACATTATCCCAGGTTTGAGCCTCACTAGGGTCAACACTAGCATTAGCTACTGGGCGCATGTTTTCAAGGAACTCTGTACCTGTTTGAGTTGTACTAATTATTTCACCTAGCATATCTCTCATCGTCAGATGGAAGGTATGTAATTCACTATTTGCTGCAGTAAACCAAAACGGCGTAGTTACAGTTACTCCACCACCTGCTTCAACTCTAGTTTCAAGACTATCAATGGTTACTCCTGAACTGTTTCTAACTTCAATGGTGACATCTAGATCTTCAAAGAATGCATTTGAAAGTATATCGAATTCTACCTTAGCGGTGTCTGCTAGACCATCACCGTCTCTATCCGAGGTTGTGGTACTATTGAGTGAGATTGTTGCTGGAGACGTAATTCTCGCTGCTTCAGCATCTATTGTTCCTTGAGGATATGATGAGCCACAAGAAGTATAGTCACAATCTCCTTGATTACTCGCATACCATGTGATTGCCCAAATCTCATCTGTGGCATTACCAAAACTAGGTACTAAGGCAGTACCAACTGCTCCATTGAAATTAATATCGGTACGAGTATAAATTCCATCAGCAACAGCACGACTCATGATGACTCCATCCATTCCCGGAGAGTCTCCTGTGAAACGCATAGTCAATGGTGCAGATGCTGCACTACCTGGTGTGAATTTGAAAACTTGAACCCCCCATCCTTCGATTGAATTACCCGTTGACGACCAAGGTGCAATCCAATCACTATTGGTTTCAATGGGCTGTATTCGACAGAAATCACTTGAGCCGCAAGCTGGAGTGAGATAAAGATTTGATAGCCCATAGATTCCTTGATCACTATCTAAAGTAGATGCTATAGTAAAGTTGGTATAAATATCGATGAAATCCCTTCCGATAACCCCAGGGACTGCATCTACCGGATTACGTGCTAGGTTTTCTATTGCGCTAGCACCAGTTGAAGTATCCTGTACTAGATTCCTAATCGCTGGCCCTCCGCCAAGATGATCTGCAAGATAGAGCAAAAAGATGAATCCTCCGCCATAATCTGCAATTCTTTGATTCCACCATCTTACCGAGTGGAATGATTCTCCTGTCCAAGCGTTAACGTGGCCGTAAAGGGTTGAAGAACCGCCAAAGCAGAGGAATGCAGCCATATCTGCTGCACCTTCATCTATCCATAGATTCTCATAAGGATCTAATGCATTATGTAGAAGGTGTTGCAATTCGTGTGCTAGAATTACCTTAGACCATGTCAAAGGTGCGTCATCGATATCGATAAAAATCGCTTCTCGAGAAGAGGACATTCCTGGTGAGAAATATCCTCCAGTATTGTATGGCCCATCTATTGCATAAATTATAACCTCAATTTGACAGTTGTTGTCTACATCTGGAGCTGCAATACCTCTCCCATCATTGTAATTCTTACCAAAAAAATCCATTAGTTTAGGATATACTGTTGTATCCCAAGTACTTGCCCAGTTATTCAAAATTGTAGAAGATAATGTTTGGCCAGACTGAACCATGAAAGCGGCTGTAGTGGTTGTTTTCTCAACTGTAACATCAATGCTACCTCCAGAGGTTGGTACAGTTGCACTATCTCCGGCATTGTAAGGAGTACATGCGCGACCGCTTGTAGCTGAAACTTCCACATCGACTCCGGGCATTCCCTCGTCAATCCATGCATTTTTCATCAATCGAGTCGCACTATAGATTGATTCTTCTGTTTCGTCCATCATGTAAGGATGGGCATTGGAATAAACCATTTCGGATAAATCTCCAAATACTGGTTCAAAGGACTGCTCTTCAATAACCACTTCTTCAGAAGAATCAGCAGAAGCGATTGGAGACATTATTGAGAGTAAGAATGTCATTAGAATTATCCAGACTCTATTGGTGCGCGGTTCAGACATGTTTTGGACCTCCATTGAATCGCAGTACTGCGTATAAATGACCGAGTCAAAAAGAGGTATTTAAGAGTGAGTTGGCGTGGCATCACTATGCGTACAAGAGTTGTGGCATTGGTGATGATTATATTCATCACTATTTTCACACCTCATTCAAATGGTGAAATTTCTCAAGAAGTGCCATATTGCGACCTGATTTCAGATTTGCAATTCGATGGAGAGGCTGCTAATACTAGCGTGAAATTTCAAACTTCATTGGGTCCAAGAACTCCAAATTCAAATGCAAGTTATGAACTCCGAGAATCAATAAAGGAGAACCTAACTGGTTGGGAAATTACCGAATCGGTGCATTATTCTGAAGGATATTTACTGACCAACTTGTTTGCTAGATGGAATGTAGGAGCAGGTTCTACGGTAATATTAGCAGCACATTATGACACTAGAGACCGAGCAGATCAAGACCCCAATGAAAGTAGAAGAGGAGAACCTATTTTGGGAGCAAATGATGGAGCTAGCGGAGTTGCTGTATTGCTTGAATTGGCAAAAATAATCCCTTCAATGAATCTAAGTCATGAAATTATGCTATTTTTTACAGATGGTGAGGACCAAGGGAATAGTAACCAAACGCCTTCTTATGCCCTAGGTGCTAAAGCATGGTCTGAAAACCTAACTAAAGAAGAGGCGGATAGTTTCGAGTCATTCATACTTGTAGACATGGTAGGCGATATAGAACTTAATCTTAAACCAACATGGCAAGGAAATGCAACTTTATGGGACCGTACTACTGAAATGGCTGTATCTCTAGGAATTGATAATCAAAGACCAGGATGTGATGGTGAAAATGGCTCTGGAGTGTACCAAAGTGATTCAAATCAATATGTGTTTGACGACCATGTTTTCGCTCTACAAGCAGGAATCCCTGCAATCGATATAATCGACATTAGTTATGGAGTAGGCGCACCTGCATGGGGTGGACATTGGCATACCGTCAATGATACTGCAGACAAAGTTAGTGCGGATTCTCTTTCAATCGTCGGCAGATTGGTAGAATTGGGACTTAGGAGTGGCGCTTGGATAGATATTGAGGAACCTGATGAAGAGATACCAAATGAACCTGAAAATATGGAAGAAAATGATTCTGATAATAGCGATTTAACATCAGATGAAGATGATAGTAATCAAATATTGCTAATCAGCGCTTGGTTGGTTGTTTTTTCCGCTGTAGTTTGGATTATCTTCGCGGATAAACGAGGGGAGGGGTGAAATCCGCGCACGAACTCGGTTAGGAATAGCGGAGGGCTGACATGTCGGATGAAAAAAGCGACAAACTTGCTAAACTCCGCAATAGAGTGCAAGAAAAATTAGTCGGCTCACGATTAAAATCACGACGTTTGAAGAAAGAAACTGAAGAGGATATAGTAATCAAAGTCGAAAAAACTGAAGAGACTGAGATAAAGGAACTTCCTCTAATATTAGATGAAGCCGAAAATCGTAGAAGCCTTGCATCTACACTTGTTCTAATCGGTTCGATAATGGGAATCGTATCAGGAGTACTAATTTTGCAAGGAAACCCTTCGGATTTGTTAACTTCTAACCTCTTTAGTGACACAGAAGCATTGGATATTCACGGTTCAATACTTGATATAGATGGAAATGTGGTTCAAGACGTTACAATCGAATTGATTGACCCAGATACTGAAGTTGTAATAAAAACCACACTAAGTGATGATAATGGTAGATATAAATTAGAGAATGTGACTGTAAAAGATTCGATTTTGAGGTTCTCAAAAGCGGAATATACAACTGTAGAACTATTGTTCACTCCCGAACCAATTGGAATTTCTACAATCACAATGTTAGAAGGTGATGGTAAAAGAATCAAGGATGAGCGTTCCACTACTGAAGGTTGGTCGATGGAGGATGCTGTCGCACTTGCCACCATAGAAGGCCTAATCACTATTGCAACCGCTTTGGTAGGCGTTCATGCATCTTTTGAGATTCGTCGAGCGGTAAAGTATCGCCGTACACAAATTTTGTGCTGGGTTGCTCTTTTCAGTCGTGGACTTATTATCTTCGGACCAACTTTAATTGTTCTAGGGATGATTTTGCTAACATTAAACCGAGAAGAGTTTCAAGATTATAATCCGGAGGATGAATGATGTATGTACCTCATTGCTGTTGAAGGAGGAGACGGTTCTGGCAAAGGTGAAGCAGTTCGTATCCTTGCATCCTTAGCACAGAGATTTACATTTCCCCGAGTACACTTAACTCACGAACCTAGACGTCACAGTGAATTGGGTAAACTAGCATTAAGCGCGGTTTCAAAGGGAGACCATTCTCCCTTAGAGGAGGCAGGCTTGTTTGCTGCAGACAGGATTGATCACTCGCATACTTGGATTAGACCTCGTTTACTACAGGGAGATTTGGTTATCAGTGACAGAAATATTCACTCGAGTATGGTCTACCAGGGCGTAGTAGGGGAATTGGGGCTTGAAGAAGTTGCGAGAATGAATGGTGCAGCGATGATTCCAGATTTGGTTATTTGGATAGATTGTGATCCAGCAATGGCAATGCGAAGAATTGATTCTGGTTCTTTACTTTCATTACGGATTGAGAAAGGGCCTAGAGTTGAAAAGTATGAGCATTTTGAAACTACTGAAATTCAAACTAGAGTTAGAGGAGGATTCAGTGGAATATTATCCGGTGAAATTGAAACGCCACCTCCTTTCAATAAATCATTAGTAGTAGGCCCAATTCTCAACGAAAGCGGACTCGATGAGTTGGAAAGGCAACTATCACTCGAATTTACTTCATTTATTAATCGCCGTCCTGAACCACTAAACATAGATTCGGATGAAGTTGACCGACATCTGTTGAAATCACTTACGACTGCTCTCAAAACACAACAACGCCTACCGGGAGCTCCCGAAAATAACATTTCATTATTGGAGAATTGGTTAGATGGTCATTCTCCAGCACAATGGATGAAAATTGCTGAAGACAATTGGGATGAAAAAAGAGCCAAGGATGCTGATGCTCCAAAGAGCCCTATCGCCCATGCATCATGGGCGATCATTGGGACTCTATCGCTTACTGATGCTACAGATGTTCGAAACCTTCAGAAACAATTAGGTCCCGTAAGAGCAGTTACTCCACGCCATACTCAGAGGATGGCTAAGTGGTTAGAAGAAGAACATTGGGCTCAGAAAGTACAGCATAGCACTCCTTTCAGAGACGCAAATATGTACAAACTTCGAAACAGTAGACTTGGCTATGGTAGGTTGTGCTTAGCGATGTGGCCATTACGTACTGCTCTCGCCTCATGGCGGCGGGCCAATCCAGATAGTAACTGGGAAGATGCTCTTGCAGAAATAACCGGAACAAGTGATGACAAGAGATCACCCCCGGTAATTCGTAGAGCAATCAATAATGTAATCGCCAGATTAGAATTAATTTCGAGTGGGCATACTGAATGCCCTGTTCCAAAAAATGAAGAGGAATTGATGGTTTGGTGGTCTATGGAGCCGCCGAAATAATTACTCTTCTGATTCATCGACCATTGAAAACTTGGTGCCAGATGGTAAGACTACCTTTCCTGCATCGGTTTCAAAGAATTTCGGTCTAGCTGCAAAAGAGGAACTCATAATCAATCCAAGAAAGAGTCCAAACGGAGTTCCTGTAATCAATCGCATAAAAGCATTCGACTCATAATCTGTTAGCATCTGAGTGAAACCGTCCAGTGCCATAGGAAGTACAGATACGGCGATTAAAAATATGAATAATCTATTTCTGTAGTTGTTTCTATATATTTTTTCTAATTTTGGATCTGGGAAAATTGAGAATAGACTATCCCGTATAGTCCAGCGATTTAATCCACGCCTCGAAAAGATAAAACCGCCTATTGCAAGACCTAGGAAAATCCCCACATCCCTAACACAAACCGGCATCTGATTACCATTGATTACCCAACTTCTGTCAGCCTTATTATGGCAATTCAGGTCTCCAAAGGCATAAATGAATCCTGCATAAGGATCTAATTCAGACCAAGAAAAATAGCCGTGCTCGCTCTGATTATGACCAACTCCATTCACCTCGCCTTGCTGAGTATTACCCCATGAGTCATCGTCAAAGTAATCGATTGAATTCGCCCTACCTGATAATTCAGGAACAGTATTGGAAGGAAGATAAGCAGGAACTAGAAAGAAGGATACTACGAAGAAAGTAGAAATTCCTCCAATCCAATATCCTATTTTTTTCTCTCTGGAGCGTCCTGTTAATCCATTTCTCTCCATACCCCTGCCAATTCAAGACGAGGGATATGTTTTCCCCAAGCGTGCTCTCGCATCGGCTATGGAAGAGAAGGTCGGTTTCAAACGCGGCCTCTCTGCATCGATAGTTCTGGGGCTATATGCGGGATTTATGATTGCAGTCGCTGTGGCCGTTACATTAGAGGATAAAGGGCTAATTTATGCTGCTTTTGTGTGGTCTCTAACAATAGTAGTATCTGCATTATTCCTTACTCCAATTCTAGCTAATGGTCGTAAACGTGGAAGAAAACATACTGATGAAGATGTTGTCACCGTTCGCTCTCAACTTGAATCTTACAATGAGGGAATTGGCCGCTGGAGAGCTTTATCTCATATCAGGGGTGAAAGCATGGGGGTTTCAATCTCATTGACAGGTGCAAGTAATCCTCTTGTAATAATTGAAAAGGCCTTACTGCTTGCTGGTGAGATAAGATTAATTTTCAGGTTTTCAAAAACTGAATCCGAATTAAGAGAACGTATACTGCCGATTTTAGAACAGAAGGTCGGGCTATCTAGAATTCAAAGAAAAACTAAGTCGTTGACCGTTATTCCCCCTATTGTAATGGATAGGGGATTGTTGATTACTAGATCGATGATGTTGTGTCCACCATTGATGGTTGGTGGAGCCCTAGGTTTCTCTTCCATCGCCCCTGGTCAGCCAATTTTAGCAGTTGTTGGCGGCCTAGCAGGGGCAATGCTAGGGATATTAGTTATCACTAACAAAGGGTCATAAGGCTTGAAAGATAAATCTAAAATTTAGATTAATCTTACAAAGGCCACCTTTACAAATGAACAGCGTTGACACCAATATATGGAAGAGGTGATTGGCCTCATTAGTCGCTTACGTGACGGGGGTATAATCGTACCCGAACAACTAGAGAAAGCGATGAAGAAAATCGATATCAACGATTTTACAGAATTCGATACATCTCCCTTTTACAACGATAGACCTGTTGTGTTCTTGGAAACAAATGATGGTGGAGTAAAAACGATATCTGCACCACATATGATTGCTACACTATTGTATAACCTGGAGCTATTTGAAGAACAAAATGTTGTAGTTTACGGTGCAAAAGGAGGATACATTTGCGCACTTATTGCTCACATAGTTGGAGCAGAAGGGCTCGTTACTGTAATCGATCCTTCAACTGATGTCATTTCCCATTTAGCAAATTCTTTGAGAGGATATCCTACGGTCAAATGCTTGGTTGAAGAGGAATTAGAACAAGATGAGTTATCAAATTTGAACCGAGTATTGGTTACTGGACAAATTGAAGAACTTCCTGACTGGCTAAGGGATAGTATTTCTGAGGGAGGATTTGCAATCGCTCCTATAGGAGTAAAAGATTCGCAAAATCTTCTGAAAATTGAAATGCAGGGTGGTAATTTCTTTGATACAGATTTAGGTCCAGTATTATTTGGCCCTGTTGATATCGCTGATACAATCATACAAACTCCATCACCGGCTGAAATGGCAGAAATGGTAGAACATATGATTGAATTAATGACTGAAATGGAATTAATTGAAAATGAAGATAGAATAAAATTGTCAGATTTGGTTGCCAATTTACGTCAATTACCAGATGATATGCCGCCTCCTGATGAATTGGAAGACCCTTCGCAGCACCCTATGATGAAACTAATGGTAGAGGAAGGTGATTGGTTCATGCGCTTCTGGCCCATTGTTCAATTGATGGCTGAATCAAGATTAGCATCTCCAGGGGCTCCAAATACGGAACACAATGATTCTAGCCATTCAGACTTCATTCCATGAGTTGGTAAAATGAGTGGAATTCAATCAGAAATTTCTCGACTTGGTCACAAAGACGCGCGCACACGAAGAAAAGCGGTCCGAGCATTATTCGATTTTAATTCAGAAATTGCTCTGGAAGGTTTTATCCCTCTACTAGATGATAAAGACTCTTGGTTTCGCTCTAAAGCAATCGATGCCCATAGAAAATGGGCTAAAACCGAAGACGATTTATTAGCATTAGTTAATCGTCCCGACATCGATACAAAGAGGATTGCTGCGGAGTTACTAGAGAAGATAGATGCCCCCAAAATCGCAAAAATACTCCTCAGAGAAAATGACAATACAACAAGGTCTTTTGCTGCAAAGGCATTAGCAAGTGAAGAAGAACTACACTCAACTATGGCTCTTGATCAACATCACTCTGTCAGAGTTATTGCTGCCGAGTCTTCAAAAGATAAAGCCCTGATTAGTACATTGATTGAAGACATACATTCTACTGTTAGAAGGGCTGCCATCGCTACAGCTGTTGAGGAAGGAATGGAATTGAAAAATGAAACTATCGAAAAGGCAATGTCTTCCAGCGACTCTTCCCTACGTGCATTAACTGCATCTCTATGTGTGCTAAAAGGAGGGGAAATGCTACGCAGAGCATGTAATGACTCAAATCCAAAAGTCAGAAACATGATTGCTGAAACCCTAAGAGAAGAAGTAGAGCAAGTTGATGACCGTATTCAATTAGTGGCTAAGCATGCTCCAAGTATCATTGTTAGATGGTTGCGTTCTAATCATGAAGAGGGTGCTAATGAACTAAGATGGTCGCTAATTGAAAATATAGAAATCGATTCTAGAACTAGATCAAAGTTACTTGAACAAATGTTGAGTAAAACAGATATTGACCAAAAAAGAATCACAAAATTAGCCGATGATGAGTCACCTTTGGTCAGGCTTGCAGCGAACAACCTATCAGCCTCCATATCTGAGTTAAAGGGTGAGGACATATGAGTTCAGGTATAGTTTTCCAGGCCGACGTGACCGATGGTGCAAGTCGAAGAATCGATATCAGTATAGAGGTCAAAGGACCTTTTACAGAGAATATTTTTGAAATGAGATTTCCAAGATGGGTCCCCGGTTCTTACTTAATTCGTGAGCCTATTCAACATTTGTCAAATCTTTCAGCAATGGTTGATGGAAAAGAATTCAAAGTTGAGAGATTAAAGGTAGATGGAGTCAGAATAAAGGGTATCAGCGGCTCTAGTAAAATAGTGCTTACTTACAAGTTACTCGCTGCTGAAATGACGTGTCGTGCTAACCATTTAGATGAAACTCACGTTCATATTATGCCCCCATATACATGGCTTATTCCAAGTAGAGGAATCGACCTTGAACGAATGGAAGGGATTCATGATGTGAAATTGGTCACTCCAAAAGGTTGGCAAACAGCGACCCAATTGCCAGGAGTAGAAGGGGCATGGCAAGCTCATGGACGAGATGAATTATTAGATGCAATTATGGAATCAAATGCTAATCCAATGATTACTTGGAATGTAATGGGTCGTACTCAACACCTCAAGGTTTGGGATTCTGGAGGATTAGTAATTCCAAAGAAATCACTTGATAGGTTTGTAGATGAAGCGACCAAAATTATCGAAGAACACTACTTTTTGTTCGGTGTTCCAGAATGGGAGGAATATATCACTGTCCTCCATTTTACTGAGAATGGTAGAGGTGGATTAGAACATTTACGTAGTCAAACTTCAATGATGCCTAGAAGATGTTTGCAAGAAGGTAATGAAGAGGATTGGAGAGATCTGATATCTCTATTTTCTCATGAATTTTTACATCAGTGGAATGTCAAGCAATTACGCCCAAAGAATTTCCTAGATTATGACCTCTCTCGGGAAGTTCACAGTGATTTACTCTGGTGGTTTGAAGGCGCAACATCATGGTTAGGTGACATTATTTGTTTACGCAGTGGTGCATGGAGTCAAGAAGATTGGAATAAGGATTGGATGCGGAAGATGAAGCGGCACTGCGATAGGCATGGTATGGAAAATGAGTCCCTACAAGAGTCTAGTCATGATGCTTGGATTCACTTATATCGTCCAAATTCATACAGCAGAGAAGTTCAAATTTCATATTATTTAGAAGCAGAGATGGCAATATTCTGTTTGGATGTGGAATTAAGAAAGAGATCTAAGGGACAATTTGGATTAGATGATGTAATGGCAACTCTTTACCATGAACATAGACTGAATTCGACAAATCCAGGAGTTACACATTCTGATATCAAAAAAGCACTAGTAAATACTACTGGGGGAAGAAGACTTGGGACTATGCTCGATGAACTTGTATCCAATAGAAAGGCACCTGATGTGGAAGCGGCATTTGCAACCTTAGGTCTGGAATTAGAGCGTGAAAAAGAGCAAAAGGGCGCATGGATTGGACTAAATCTAGTAGATTCAACTAACAAAACAAAAGTTCGAACTCATTTAACAGGTTCACCATGCAGAGAATTGATTCATACCGGAGATGAAATTGTTGCTATCGACGGACTACGTGTCAATTCTAGTAAAGCGATAAATGCTGCAATATATGGTAAGCAAGACATCCCTGTCAAGATTACAATCGCTAGACAAGGAGTTCTTAGAGAAGTTGACATTACACCAATCTCAAATCCTGAGCATAATGTGAAGGTGAAAGGTAAAGGAAACAAATTGTGGAAAATAATCTCTTCTAGTAAGCGATAATCACTCTTCATCCATCAATTGCTCAAGCATAACAAAAATTGGTGGTAAATCTCCAGAGATTGTGTGTTTGCTTGTTTTTGGTGGAAAAAGTTCACCAGAGAGACTCATATCAATGACATCTTGCTTACTCAATGAGTCCAAACCACTTCCTGGCCACACAGATACTGTTATTTCATCATCAGCCAAATAATCTAGCAGAATAGCAGGTACCCGCTTAAGTTCTAATATTTCAGCGATAGAATGACGGTGGTGACCATCTAAGATGGCACCGGTTACTGAATCGACTAATAGAGGCTTAGTGTATCCTTTCCAACGCTTTGTCATATCCAGTAACTTGTCACGATTACGAGGTTTAATTTCTTCATGAGGCTTGAGCCAAGATAGCGGGACCAATTGGACATCCTCAGCATCCCATGACATTGATTCGATGCGGTTGACTCTATGGGATAATGCTTTGCAGAAGTTGGTCACCAGATAGAAACGGTGAGACCGATGGAGGAGGGTAATCTTGCAGATGTTGCTGGAACCTCCGAACCGGGATTAATTGAGCCTGATAATGACCTCTCGCATGTGTTGGATGTTCTTGCAGCAGGTGGTTTTGGTGCTTGGGTTGTTGGAGGTGCGGTCAGAGATGCAATTCTTGGAAAAAAGCCTCACGAATATGATATAGCAACAGATGCTGAGCCTGAAGAAATCGTAGAATCTTTCGAAGAAACAATACCTACAGGAATAAAATTTGGAACTATAACTGTAAAAAGTGGAGAAAGTATGTTTGAAGTTACTACTTTGAGAACGGAAAAAGGCTACGGAGATGGAAGAAGACCAGACGAAGTGAATTGGGGAAAAAGTCTGTCTGTAGATCTTTCCAGAAGAGATTTCACAATGAATGCTATGGCCTTCGATTGTTCAAGAGGCTTGCTGCATGATCCCTTTAATGGCAGAGCTGACCTGAAAAACGGCATGCTAAGAGCTGTTGGAAATGCTCAACATCGATTATCTGAAGACGGTTTACGAATAATGCGAGCATACCGATTTATGGATCGTGGAGATTTAGGAATTTGGGCTCCAGATGATTCATTATCTGCAGCACTTGTCAATAACCGAGCAATGTTATCGAAGGTTTCTGTCGAACGTGTCTGGAACGAATTTGCCCAAATCTGCATAGGGGAGAATTCGGGTATTGTTTTAGCAAGAATGAATCGAGATGGCATACTATTGGCTATTTTGAAATCGATAATTAGTCTCGAAGCTTTCGAACAAATTAGTTTGATTAACAATGATTTAGAAGCGAGAATCGCTTTGCTACTACAAACCCAGACTAACAAAGAAGTAAGTAATATTTTGAAGAATTTGAAAGCGCCGACCAAAGTAATTAAGCGAGTAAAGCACCTTCACTTTTTAATACACAATACTCCAAAAGAAACAGAACTAAGGCTCTATAGAGCAGTTGTCGGAAAAGAAGTATTGACTCATGCAGAATTGAAGTATTGCCGTGGTGAGAGTTCTGATTTAATTGAAGGATCAATGATTTTTCCCACCGATGTTCAATGTTTGGTTGACGGCGATTGGATTATGCAAAGAACCGGCTTAGGCGGTGGCATAAAACTTGGTAGATTGAAAGAATGGTTACACCGGGTCCAAATTGAAAGGGGTTTGAAGAGCAAAGAGGAAATGGAGAATGTACTTTGCACGATACCTTGGCAACATGGTGAACCTGAAGATTGGCCACAAGTAAAGTGGCCTTGAAGGCCCAACATTGATGTCATTGAAGCCTCTGCCCCTATTGTGGAAGAAGGGCTAAATACGAACTTATTGCAACAAGGTGGCGGTTGGGGAGTACTTATTGGTTCAGGATTGCTCTTCGTAGGTGGAGCAGAGATTGGAGGTTCGATATGCTGTTTAGGATTAATTTTAACCGCATTAGGTTCCATTCACCATTTTCAGTCATCTAATGAAAATGGAGGCAAAATGGTGTTAAAGCAAGATGCTTCAGGCCAGTGGAAATGGGCAAATGAAGAATTAGAATTGCCTAATGCAATCACTGAAGGTAGCGTTAATGATAGCACACAGCCAGCCTCTTTTGCCTTCAACAATCAACAAAACCAAACCCTTAGTAGAATTATCGCTCAAGTTCGTGGAGGAAAGCCATTAGAGCAACTAGAGTCAAGTGAATTAACCACCCTATCCCAGGCGTATGGAGTATCAGGAAATACTGATGAAAGGCGTATTGAAGGACTCATGTCATCTGAAATGGCTAGAAAAGGATTGAAGATTGCTGCTGCAACTACTGGTGTTGCAGCAGTACTAGGTGGTACTTCGGTAATTGCCAGAGCGAAAAAGGAAGCTGAAAAGAAAGCAAAGGATGCTGCTGAAAAAGCTAAGAAGGATGCTGAGATGGCTGCTAGAAAGGCTGCTCAAGATGCTAAAGGGGTGGCTGAAGCCAAGATTAAGAATGCAAGCGAATCTGCTAAGCAGCGTGTTGATCTGATACCAGGTATGGATTCTGATGCTCTTGTAGAACAAATGGTTACCAAAATTAAAGAAAACAATATCACACCTTCAAAATTAATTGAATACGCAGATTTCAACAAAGATGGCAAGTTAGATGCTATTGAATTATCCGGGGCACTAACCGCTATTCTAGGAGTTAGTATTCCCGCTTTTGCTGTAAAGATGGCAATTGGTGATATGGACAAAGATGGAGACGGGGTTCTTGATAGGGGAGAAATTGAAGACCTTTGGCTAAAACTTGGTCTTGAAATCGATGAGCCTGAGCCGATAAATGAGGACATTACGGTTGATGAGGAAATCGACCAGATGATGGATGAAATCGATGAAGAGGTAATGATAGAAGAGCCTGAAAGTATTGAAATCGAGGTTGAAGTTGATGACTCAGGTCAAATTACTCTTGCAGAAGATGATGTTTCTGAAGAATTACCTGAAGAACCTATTCAGGAAGAGATCGTTAGTGAAGAAATGTTGCTAACCGAGGGAATTGATACTGAACTTGAGCGTATGATTTTGCAACTTGAAGAAACTCGGCTAACAAGTGAGAGAAATGCAATCATTGGAGAAGGTTCCAAGACCTTCTCACTTCACTTGCGTATCGAAAAGGTTGAACGGACATTATTGGGTCAAACCGGATACAGGGGCGGACAAAGTCTGCATGGAATGATTGATGGCGGGCCTTATCATGGTGTTATTCAAATCCATACCGACCTTGATGAACAGACTTTAGATTACAAGGTTGGAGATGAAATTCAACTATTAGCGCACATTGTTGATTACAAGCCTAGCATTAAGCGAACAGTAATGCGCTGTGATTCAATTCAAGGTTGAATCGCTCTAGCTATAACGATCCTTTGAACTTCTTGGGTCCCTTCATAAATTTGAGTAATCTTAGCATCACGGAAGAATCTTTCAGCCGGGAATTCTTTGGTATAACCATAGCCTCCGAGTACTTGTACTGCCCTTTCAGAGACCCACATTGCTGTATCTCCAGCATACAATTTAGCCATACTCGCTTCCTTTGTATGCCTTGGCCCTCCATTTTCATAATGATTCTGCTTTGTCCAAGATGCTTTGTAAACCAATAATCTAGAAGCTTCTATTTTTGTCGCCATATCTGCTAGATAGGTAGTAATCATTTGATGATTAGCAATCGTCTTGCCAAATGCTTCTCTTTCATGAGCATACTTCAATGCGCATTCGTATGCCCCTTGAGCAATTCCAAGTGCCTGGGCTGCAATACCTATTCTCGAGTTGTCCAAAGCATTCATTGCGATTGCGAAACCCTTTCCTGGTGATTTTAGAACGTTTTCAGCAGGAACTTTACAGTTCTCTAAGATAAGTGTGCATGTATCTGAGGAGCGGATTCCAAGTTTGTCCTCCTTCTTACCAACTGTAAAGCCCTCAAAGGATTGCTCGACAATAAATGCAGTAGAACCCCCATGCTTCTTGACGCCATAATCAGGATGGTCTACATCTTTGGCAAACAAAACATAGATTTGTGCTTGAGCACCATTGGTT
>MDTC01117355.1_pt1 | contig 19964 bp, 18 predicted proteins | sample 811181 | NCBI WGS metagenome assembly MDTC01 (sample SAMN05326644, study PRJNA326480) | marine metagenome | isolation source: seawater | place: Pacific Ocean: North | collected 2011 | reverse complement strand
CCAAAGGAACGGGAGGAGCAGGTGTTTTTTCTCGGTGGGCTGATTTCCTCCATCTCCAGGCACGCAATTCCATTGAGTTCCCGCTGCGTACGCTCAAGCGTGACCCCTCCAATCGAACGGATCAGGGAGGAGGGGGCTTGGGCGAATTGCCAGGCGTTCCCCAAACCGACACGCAACAACCGTACGCTCAAGCGCCGTCCGATTCCCCAAACCTCTGCAACCGGCACTCTTCCAAGGGCGGACTCCTCTCCGGCGTCCAACCGAAAGCATCCCGTACCGGACCGCTTGGCCAGACGGTTGGCCAGCTTGGCCAAAGTCTTGGTCGGTCCAAGGCCTACGGAAATGGGAATCCCCGTCCAACGGCCAACGGTTGCCCGCATCCGCTGACTCAAAGCCAGAAGGTTGTCCGCGTCCTCCAAGGTCAGAAAGGACTCGTCGATCGAATACACTTCGATTTCCCGGCTGAAACGGGAAAGAGCTGAAACCACTCTGCGGGACATATCCCCATAGAGCTCGTAGTTCGATGAAAACACCACCACTCCATTTCTTTCGCACAAGTTGCGGATCTGGTGATAGGGAGCGCCCATCGGAATGCCCAGAGCCTTGGCTTCGTTGGATCGGGCCACGGCGCAACCGTCGTTGTTGGACAAAACGATCACGGGCCGTTTTTCCAAAGTGGGCCGAAAGACACGCTCGCAGGAAACGTAAAAGTTATTGCAGTCCGCCAGAGCAATCACAGAGCATGGATCACGTTCGTGACCACGCCCCAAAAATGATGTTCGTCCTCTTCGTTCATAAGTATGGGGGGGTAGTCGGGGTTGTCGGGGAGAAGCCAGGATTTTCCCTTCCTGCGACTCAGGCGCTTGACCGTCAACTCCCCATTGACGGAAACAATCACCACCTTGCCGTCCGATGCCTGCATGCTGCGGTCCACCACCAGCAAATCTCCATCGTGAATGCCGGAACCGATCATGGATTCGCCCTGAGCCCGAACGAAGAACGTTGCGCTGGGCTCTCTCACCAAATGCGCGTTAAGGTCCAAGGCTCCTTCCAGATAATCGTCCGCCGGTGAAGGAAAACCCGCCGGCACCAAGTTGCCGTACAAAGGCAAGGCATATTCCCGCCCGCGAACGAAGCGAAGCACACGCTCGACTTGGCTTTGGGGAATGCGGACCGGCCGGGTTGGTTCGCCGTAGTGATTGCTTCCCTTGGGCCGCCCGGCTCCTTCTCGTTTTCCTCCTCGCTTCATGAATATCCTAGTTTGAAATATGTTACGGTTTTCAAAAAGGTCAAGAGAAGCAAAGCGAAAATGTGATCTAAGAAGCTCTCGATTTCCGATGTATTAGTGTGACTTCATTAGACAAATCAAATTCATTCACTCACTTGATCGTAGGAGCATCGCGCGGAATCGGACGCAGTCTCGTCAATCAATCCGTTCGCGCCGGGCATTCGGTGTACGCCCTCTCACGGAGCGAGCCCCAAGAAACCGAGGAGGGATGCTCCTGGATCATTGGGGATGCCAGCCAACCCGACACCTTTATCGACGCTTTGCCGGAATCGTTGGATGCCGTGACCTTTTGTCCCGGGAAAGTAATTCTCGGCCCTATCCGAAGACTCAAATCCGAGCAAATGACAGAGGCTTTTCAAACCAACGTCTTGGATGCGTTCACCTTGGTTCAGGCCCTGCTACCGCGACTCAACGGTTCGCTCGTCTTTCTTTCCTCCGTGGCCGCCCGAACCGGATTGCCCAACCATTGCGCCATCTCGGCCGCCAAATCGGGACTGGAAGGATTCGCAGTCGCCTTGGCCGCGGATCTTGCTCCCAAAGTCCGGGTCAACGTGGTCGCTCCCACTCTCACTCCAACGGAAATGGGGCTTGCGATGGTGGGCGGAGATAAGATGATTCCGATGATCGAAGCCCGTCATCCCATGAAGAAAATTCCGCAGACCGAAGAACTCGCAGCCACCCTGCTCTTCTTGCATTCGCAAGCCGCTCAATCCATCACCGGTCAAATTCTCAAAGTGGACGGCGGCCTCTCCCAGCTCCGGCTCAACCAGTGATTGCCGAATCAAAGCAGGGTTCCCCCGCACCAGCCATCGTTTGGTTCCGCAAGGATTTGCGCATCCAAGACAACCCTTGCCTCTTTGCCGCGCTGGAATCCAACAGGCGGATCATCCCGGTTTTCATTTGGGACGAGGGAGCGGGTGGAGCATGGAAGTTCGGAGCGGCCTCCCGATGGTGGCTTCACCATGCGTTGCTGGATCTTTCGAAATCCATTCGGAACCTCGGCGGTCAACTGCTTCTTCTCCGAGGCAAGGCCGAAGAAGTCATTCCCCGCTTGGCCCGCGAACTTGGAGCAAAGCAGGTGTACTACGGCAGAACCTATGATCCCAGCGGAATCGAAACCCAAGCGAAGGTCGAAGATGCTCTCGATCAAGCGAGTATCGGTTCTCAGTCCTTCAACTCCAGTCTCCTGCAGGAACCCTGGGAAACCAAGAACGGATCCGGCAAACCTTTTCAGGTATTCACTCCCTACTGGCGCAAATCCCGCCAGATCATTTACCGCGAACCTCTTCACTGCGATCCGACCAAGTTACTCTTTGCCTCTTTGCCTACCCCAAAGACGAATCCCGATGACCTGGATCTCCTTCCTCACCACCCCTGGCACCACAAGCTTTGCCAACATTGGGAGGTGACGGAGGAAGCAGGTCATCGAATGATAAGGCGTACCGTGGAAGAGGTGACCCGTTCCTACGCAACCCGCCGCAACCACCCAGCCGTCGACGGAACCTCCCGACTTTCGCCCTACCTCGCCTGGGGTTTGGTCAGCCCCCGTCAAATCTGCCATGCCGTGCTTTCGGCCGAAAATGAGGGCAGTCACAGGGGAGAAAACAAATTTCTCGTGGAAATCGGATGGCGCGAGTTTTCCTACCACCTGCTGTATCATTACCCCACGATTCCCGACCAACCTCTTCGCCCAAAGTACGCCTCCTTCCCTTGGTTGGAAGACTCCCAAGCCTTGCGCAACTGGAAATTCGGGAACACGGGTTACCCCATGGTGGATGCGGGCATGAGACAGCTCTACGAAACGGGTTGGATGCACAACCGGGTGCGCATGATCGTGGCCTCCTTCCTCGTCAAGCACCTGCTCCTTCCCTGGACCGAAGGCGCCAAATGGTTTTGGGACACTCTGGTCGACGCCGATCTTGCCAGCAACACGCAAGGCTGGCAATGGGCCGCCGGTTGCGGAGCGGACGCCGCTCCCTACTTCCGAATCTTCAATCCCATCACTCAAGGTGAAAAATTCGATGCCCGGGGCGAGTATGCCAAGCATTGGATCCCATGCCTAGAAAACCTTCCTTCCAAGTGGACCTTCAAGCCGTGGGAAGCTCCCGCCGGTCTTCTCAGCGAGCATGGAATCGAGCTGGACAAGGACTACCCCAACCCATGCGTCGATCATTCGTTCGCCCGCAATCGAGCCCTTGCCGCCTTGGCCACCCTTAAAAGTCGGTAAGTCCTTTCCATGAATTTCGCATTTTCACCCCATTGCCCCTCGTCCGCGGAAAAAGATTCAAATCGATGAGCGTTGCGATCGTTTGGTTCAGGAAGTCCCTCAGACTGGATGACAACCCTGCCCTTATGCAGGCCTGTTCGGCCCCTTCCATTCGGTCAGTGATTCCCCTTTACGTCTTCGATCCCGAGCTCTTCGGAGAGTCTTTGGAGAAACTGGGGTCCGCCCGAGTTCGCTTCCTTCTTGAAAGCCTTCGGGATTTGGCCCACAGCTTGAAGGAAAAGCATGGGCAAGAACTCGTCTTGGCGCGCGGAAAGCCCGAACAAGTGCTCCTTGCGCTGGCTCGCATGCAGGGGGCAGAATTGAGTCTGCTTTCCTCCGACTATTGTTCGGAACCGTATGGTCGTTCCCTCACCCAACGAATCGGCGCGTGTTTTCAGAAGGATTTCCCCGATGTCCAAGTCCGGTTTGCCCCGGCCACACACACCCTGTTGGACATCGAGGAAACCATCGCCGAAACAAATTTCAAAAACCCCAAAAACATGAAAGACGTCATGCGGATCTTTCATTCGCGTTTGGGCACCGACGATTCGGGCTTTCCTCTGGTTCCCGAACCTCTTCCCGAACCCACCAAAATGCAACCCCTTCCGAAAGGCTTTGCATTCCTTGAGCATCCCGAGACCGCCCGCTTTTCGGGCTCCGGTCTCCCCGAATTCCCCCCATTTTCCTCCCGTTCGGAACCGATGACAGTTTCTCCTTTCAAAGGTGGAGAAACCGAAGCTTTGATAAGGTTGAGGCGTAAGGTCTCTCAACGGACGGATTTCGTCAATTCCTTTAGGAAGCCCAAAACTTGCTCCACCAACGAACCTACGGACCCGCTTGAACCGAGCACCACCGGATTGTCGCCCTACCTGAGCGTGGGCTGTTTGTCAGTCCGTCGGTTTTGGAAGGAAGTCGAAGCATGCAATCGGAAAAGCGAACACTCGCTCCCTCCGGAATCCCTGCACGGACAACTTCTCTTCAGGGAGATGTTTTACCTCTTGTCGAGAACCGTTCGAAACTGGGATCGTGACTTGGACAACCCCATGTGCAAGCCAATCCGTTGGGGAGAAAAGGATGAGTCGAAGCTAAAGGCATGGGCCGCCGGACAAACCGGATTTCCTTTCATCGACGCAATGATGAGACAACTGAATGCAACCGGTTGGATGCATCATCTCGGGCGGCATGCGGTTTCCTGTTTTCTCACCCGCGGGCAACTTTGGCAACATTGGCAAAGCGGAAGAGATCTGTTCGAACGGAATCTCATCGACAGCGACTGGGCTCTCAACAATGCAAATTGGTTATGGCTTTCCGGTGTGGCTCCCTTTTCCATGCCATACTTCAGGCTCTACAACCCCTGCCCCGACTCCAAGTCCAGTCTCAACGTGGAAACCAAAACCGCCCGTTTCATCAAGCGGTGGATTCCCGAACTCAGGGATTTTCCTCCGAAGTACGCCTACGAACCACACCTCGCCCCCGAATCCGTCCAGATCGACGCAAATTGCATCATTGGCACCGACTATCCGCATCCGATTGTGGATCGCAAACAAGCGGCCAAGGAAAACCTCAGTAAATTCAAAACCAGTCTGGCTACCTGAGAAAGCCAAAGGTGGCTTAGAAAAGCAACAGGTTCCCATCCTCGTCCACCTTACCCCGATCCATTTCCAGATCGGCTCGGATTCCCGCAAAGGCCCGTATCGTGGCTAAGCTATCCGCATCCTCGGGTTTTTTGTCTCGTCTCCAGCGGTGAATCCTCGGAAAACGCAAGGCAACTCCCGACTTGTGCCGGCCGGAAGCCCGAGCCCCCTCAAAGGCAATCTCGAAGACCAGTTCCGGGCGAACTCCTCGGACCGGACCGTATTTTCCACGCACGTTCTTGCGAACGAAACGATCCACTTCCTTAATTTCTTCATTGGTCAACCCCGAATACGCCTTGGCCACCGTGACCAATTCTCCCGACTCGTCCCACACCGCAAGCGAGTAATCGCTGTATAGATTCGCCCGTTTCCCATGGCCAAGCTGAGCGCTCACCAACACCATCTCGGCAAAGTAAGGGTCGATCTTCCATTTGTACCACCCACCTTTGACCCGTCCGCTTTCATAGCGTGAATCCTTGCGTTTGAGCATGAACCCCTCCACTCCACGCTTTCTCGATTCCTTTCTCCTCTCTTCGAGTTTCCCCCAAGACTTTTCCTTAACCAAGGGCGACAAACCGATTGGCAGGTAGTCCGGAATCTTTTCGAACAAGCGCTCCAATCGTTCTCTGCGATCCTCCATGGGGAGTTCACGCAGATCCTCGCCCTTGATGCGCAAAAGATCGTAAACCTGAAAACGCACCCCTTCCTTTTTCACTAGGCTCGGCCCGGGGTTCTTCCGGCCCAAGCGCTTTTGCAGGCGGGAAAAGGAGCGCAACCCTTGGTGACCCCAGGACAGAATCTCTCCATCAAGGCAAAGTTCCTCGGGTAAGTGAGGCAAGCATGCGAGAATTTCCGGAAAGCAGTCCTCGATCGCCTCTTCTCCCCTCGACCAGAGCATACCACTCCCTCCGCTGGTGGAAAGGAATTGAGCTCGAATGCCATCCCACTTCCACTCGACCTGCCAATCATCGGCGGACCCGAGTGTGGAGACTTCCTCCTGCAAGGGGCTTGCCAGGCAAAAGGGATAGGGTTTGCGAAGAAGCTCCTTTCCGGAATCCGCCGGGTCGACGATCTGCTCGAAGGTGGTGTCGTCACAAGACCAGTCTCCTGCAATTCTTTGGGCAATGACCGCCGGCTCCTCCTGCGCGAACCGGCCAAGCGCCTTGCACAGATTGCCTTTGGACATACCCATCCGAAAGCCTCCCGTAAGCAGTTTGTGGAAGGGAAGCATCTCCCCGGTGGCGAGGGCGTCCCATAATTCGAAAAGCGAACTTCGTCTCCCTTCCCCATCCATCTCTTTCAAGGGCATAAGCCGATTCCGAATGACTTGGTTCAAACTGCAACCGTCACTCGTATCGCATCCGCCGGCTAAGAGTGAAACGGTTTCCGCCAAATCCCCAACTCTCTGATGACACTCCTCGACCAACCAGAGCGGCAAGCCCGTTCGGTCGCTTAAAAAGGTACGCAGTTCCCCCGTTTTGATTGCCCCCTTGATTCGATTGCCGGACAAGAACCAACATACCCAGATCGAATCCTGCCCGGGGGCTTCCTGAAAGTATCGAACCAGGCGATCGATCCGTTCGTTTGTTTTGGTCAACGAATCAAGATCATGAAAAAGATCGGCGAAAAGTCTCATTCCTCTTCCTCTCCGCGCAGACTGGCTCCCGTAAGCACAGCTGCCCTTACTCCCAGCTCAGTCAAGTATCTCACCATTGGTTCTCCGTTCCCATGGGTCATCAGAACTTCCTCGGCTTCGGTTCCCTCGATGACCTCGATCAAGCCCTTCCAGTCCGCATGATCGGATAGGACGAACCCACGGTCGAGATTCCTCCGCCTGCGGGCTCCGCGAATGGCCATCCATCCTGAGGCAAATCCCCGCTTTGCCCCTCGGAAGGTCTTTGCCCAATTTGAATCCTCCACCGCGGGTGGAGCTACGATCATGGCTCCGTCATAGTCCCGTTGAAGATTGCGATCCACTTTCTCGACTACCGGTAAATCGATACCCAAATTTGCGTAGATGCGCATGAATTCATCGACTGCGCCATGAACGTAAATGGGACCCATTTGGGCATCAAGTCCGGCAATGACTCGCTGGGCCTTCCCCAAGGAATAGGCGAACAGCAAGGAAGGAAATCCTTGAGCGCGGTTCTCCATCCACCATGCGTTGATTTGCTCATGAATCGTTTCCTCCGGCAACCACCGGTAAACGGGCAGGCCAAAGGTGCATTCGGAAACGAATCCGTGACACCTCACCAGCTCGAATGGTTCGCAGGTGCGATCCGCTTGCGGCTTGTAGTCACCGCTTACCACCCAGACACGACCCTTCACCTCGACGCGAACCTGCGCCGACCCAAGGATGTGACCCGCAGGATGAAAAGACACCGTAGCCCCTCCGATTTTTCGCTTTTCGCCGAACTTCAAACCTTCCACCCGAGCTTTCGAACCCAAACGGACCTTAAGGAGGGATTCGGTCGTCTTGGAGCAAAGGTAGGATTCGTGCCCCGACCGGGCATGATCGCTGTGGGCGTGAGTGATCAGGGCCCGATTCACTTGACCGCGCGGATCGACGTAAAAGTCTCCCGCAGGGCAATAGAGACCTTCGGGGCGCACTTGAAGAACCTCCTCATTCATGATAATTTTACGAATGGACTGCCATTCTGGGGTGAATCATCCGAGTGGCTATCCGAGGATCCGTTGGTTGCGTGAAAAAAGTCATTGGAGGCAGTTGTGGCAAAAAACTCAAATTTTGATGATCCTAGTGAAACATCACGTCGTTCTATTGATTGTTATGGTATCAGTACAAGGCAAACTGACAAATGGAAGCAATGATCTCGACCCCATCGGCAGATTCATTTCCGATCGTTCACGCATGGCTCCTCCAACCAAGGAAGAGTGCGACCGTCTGTTCGAACAAATGGCGCAGGGTTCCGAGGAAGCGAGAAAGGAGTTAATCGAAAGGCATGTCCGTCTCGTTGCCTCAATCGCGCTTAAATTTCGTTTGTCCAACGTCGACATGGAAGACATCATGGCCGAAGGCATTCAAGGTTTGGTCGTCGCCATGGACAAGTTTGACCACACCCGCGGCATCAAACTCAGTACCTACGCCGCTTGGTGGATACGTCAGAGAATTCAGCGATTGATTGGGAAAATGTCCGGTGCAGTTGCCGTTCCTCACGATGTGTCTCAGGGCAAACGCAAGGAAAGTCTCGTCCGCACCCAACTGCAGGTGGAACTTGGCAGAATGCCTACCGATGAGGAAGTCAAGATAGCCTTGGGATCGGATCGAAACCTCTCCAACCGCGTCAAGCATGCCCCTACCAGCTCACTTTCCATAGACGAGCCGTTGGCAGAGGATTCCAACCAAACCCTTGGAGACATCCTTGCCGAGGAAGTCGAGCACAACCAATCTTATCGTGAGGACGGTTCGCTGTCCGATGACGTCAACGTCGCTTTGAGTTTCCTCGATCAAAGGGAGAAGAAAGTATTGGCGATGAGATTCGGCATTGGTCGTTCGGATTCGATGAAACTGGATGACATTGCCGAAGAGTTGAACGTTTCCGGCGAACGAGTCCGTCAGTTGGAGTCTCTTGGGCTTCGCAAACTCCGCGCCGTTCTCATGCAAAACGGTAAAATTGACTTTGGAAAGCTAGATAAGCTTGTAGGATCCGAATTACGTGGCAAAACCAAGATGAGTCCTTTAGAACTTTCTCTCGTCTTGGACTCCGCCGCGTAACATGTCTTTTTCCATATCAAAGTGGGTTTGCCCACCTCCAGAGACCTTTGATAGCCCTGAGGGCGACGAGGGCCCCGTCGAGTGGTTTCGTTGTCTGCCATTCGTTCTAATCCACGTCGCCGCGTTGAGCGCATTCTTCTTTCCCATACTTTGGCCCGGCGTCTTGCTCGCGATTTTCTCCTACACTGTGCGAATGTTTTGCATTACCGCCTTCTACCACCGTTATTTTTCGCACCGGGCCTTCAAGACTTCGAGATTCGTTCAATTCGTCGGAGCTTTCGTAGCCTGCAGCGCAGGTCAGCGCGGCCCCCTCTGGTGGGCCGCCCATCACCGAAGACACCATCGTCATTCCGACACCGAAGAGGACGTGCATTCCCCTAAAACACGAAGCTTGTTCTGGAGTCACATGCTCTGGTTCATGACCGAATACTCCGTTCCAACTTTCCTCAAGGAAGTCAAGGATCTGCTCAAATTTCCGGAACTTAGATTCCTCAATCGTTTCGACTGGATTCCAGTCGTCGCGCTGGCTGCCTCGTGTTACGGCCTCGGCTCGCTCAGTTTTTTTCAAACCGCGACGGGATTGAATGGCGTGACCACTTTCATCTGGGGATTCCTGATTCCCACAATATTCCTCTACCACGGCACCTTTGCGGTGAACTCTCTCGCCCATCTCTTTGGAAGAAAGCGTTACAAAACCGATGACGAAAGCAGAAACAATTTGTGGATCGCCCTTTTCACTCTTGGCGAAGGATGGCACAACAATCACCATTTTTACCCCATCTCAGCCAGGCAAGGATTCTTTAAGTGGGAAATTGACATTACCTATTACCTTTTGAAATTGCTTTCGTTGTTTGGCATCGTGAGAGATCTTCGTCCGGTGCCGGCATGGGTTAAGGAAAAGGGCCGGTCCTAAATTCTCAGCCCGGTGAGAATCGCGATCGTAGGTTCGGGAATTTCCGGTTTGTCTTGCGCCTACCTTCTCCATCCCAAGCACGAAGTCACCTTGTTCGAGTCGGGGTCCAAACCAGGCGGACACGTCAACACGGTCTTGACCAAAGGCAAATCCGGCGCCTTTCAGGTGGACACGGGATTTATCGTATTCAATGAACTCAATTACCCCAATTTCCTACGGTTGCTCCAAAAACTGAACGTGGAATCACAACCGACCCGTATGGGGTTCTCGGTGCGATCCGATTCCTTGTCCCTCGAATACAGTGGGGAAAGCCTCCGCGGACTTTTGGGTCACCCCCGCAATGCGCTCGACCCCATGCATTGGAAAATGATTCTGGATATCTTCCGTTTTCATAAGGAAGCCGATACCGCTTCCAATCCACGGGAAACCGTTGGACAATTCATCGACCGGCTCAAGTTCGGCAAACGGTTTCACAATCAGTTCCTTCTCCCCTTGGGCTCGGCTCTTTGGTCTTGTTCCACGGAAAGGTTTTCCGACTTCCCCATGGAGTTCGTTTCGGATTTTCTGTCCAACCATCAAATGCTCCAATCGTTTAACCGACCGGTTTGGAGAGTCATCCGGGGTGGATCCAAAACCTACGTCGACAAGATGATCCTTTCCCTCGGCTCCTCTCTGCGGTTGAACTCTCCGGTTCATAAAGTTAAGAGAATCGATGATGGAGTATCCCTCACTTTCAAAGACGGCACCCTGCAAAGCTTCGATGAAGTCATTCTGGCCTGCCACGCAGATCAAGCCCTTGCCATGCTTGAAAATCCAAGCGAGAAAGAACGCTCGATTCTGCAAACCTTTCCCTATGAAAAAAACCTCGTCTCCCTGCACAGCGATGATTCTCTGCTTCCCAAGCGAAAATCAGCCCGGGCATCCTGGAACGCCTATCTCCCTGACGAGGAACAGGAACAGGCCGTTGTGACTTACGACATGAACATACTGCAGAGCCTTCCCACTTCCGAACCTTTCTGCGTTTCCCTCAACCAGCGAGACCGGATTAATTCGGCTCTTCATCATGCCGACTTCACTTTCTCTCATCCCACCTATCACCCGGGAAGGAAGGACGCTCAGGCAAGCCACCGTGACTTCATTCGAAACCGCGGAATCTCGCTTTGCGGAGCGTATTGGGGCTACGGTTTTCATGAGGACGGATTGAACAGCGGACTTCGGGTCTGCCAAGCGTTTGAGGTCACTCTCTCATGAAGAGTTGCCTCTACTTCGGCGAGGTGACCCATCATCGGAAAGCACCCAAGAAGCACGATTTGAGGTACAAATTGTTCATGCCGCATCTCTTTCTGGATGAACTCGATCAAGTTTTTCGGGGTCGCATCTTCTGGTCAATCAATCGCAGCAACCTTTCCTGCTTTCAGCGGGCGGATTACCACAAACCGGAGACCGACTCGCTTGAGGAAGCGGTTCGGTCAACCATGAACCAGCAACTCGGCGACCAAGTGGAAGGCCCAATCTCCGTGCTGACTCACCTTCGAACCTTCGGGCACTGCTTCAATCCCGTGACCTTTTACTATGCATGGAACGACCGCCGCGACCGCCCCACGGCCGTTTTGGCCGAAATCACCAACACCCCTTGGAACGAACGGTACGCCAAAGCCTTCCAATGGACGGAAAAGGACCGCTTGTCCAAGCATGAGTTTGTCAAAGAATTTCACGTTTCCCCCTTCATTGACATGCAGGTCGATTATGACTGGCGGTTTGAGAAACCCTCCGAAAACTTGCGCGTCGACATGATTCTCAGGCAATCCGGCCGAACTTTCTTTTCGGCTCATCTGAATCTTCGCCGTCGACCCATCAATGCGATGAATTTAGCTTGGGCACTCGCTCGATTTCCCTTCCTGACAATGAGAATCTCCTTCGGAATCTATTGGAATGCCTTGCTCCTACGGCTCAAGGGATGCCCCTTTTATTCTCACCCAAAACACTTGGAGGAAAGTTCCCAGCATGAATAAATCCTCCATCGAAACCACCAAGATCAGTTTTTTTCAAAAGCTCCTGTTCTCTCAGTTGGGCAAGCTGACCAAAGGTGCTCTCAAGGTTGAATTCGGCGGCCAAACTCATACCTTTGGCAATCCCCATGATCCCGTCATCTCCGCCGAACTCCTCGTCCGCAATCCGAAATTCTTTCGCAAGGCTTGCCTAGGTGGCTCGCTGGGAGTGGCCGATAGCTTTGCCGAAGGAGACTGGGTGACCTCCGACCTGGTTGGATTGTTTCGCCTGTTTCTCCAAAATCAGGACGTCATGGACGGGATGGAGGGCGGATGGGCCGCTCTTTTGAATAAACTGGCTCATTGGGCCTACCTCTTTGGTCAGAAAAACACCGTCAGCGGCAGCAAACGCAACATCTCCCTGCACTACGATTTGGGCAATGACTTCTACGAACTCATGCTCGACCCGACCATGACCTATTCATGTGGAATCTTTGCCGACGAATCATCCACCTTGGAGGAAGCCTCCCTGGCCAAGTATGATCGCATCATCGATGAACTTGCGATCAAAGCTCACCACCGGGTTCTGGAAATCGGATGCGGTTGGGGTGGCTTCGCCGAGCGTCTTGGAGAGCGAACCGGGGCTCACCTGACCGCCACCACCATTTCCAAGCGACAATTCGAATACGCAAAAGAGCGCATTCATCAAAAAAAATGGAACGATCGAATTTCCATCATCACGGAGGACTACCGTAACCTGACCGGACAATTCGACCGGATCGTATCCATCGAAATGATCGAGGCGGTCGGACACGAATACCTGCCCAAGTACTTTTCCCAAATCTCTCAACTCCTGAAACCCGATGGAGCGGCTTTGATTCAAGGCATCACCATGCCCGATCACCGTTACGAACGCTACCTCAAGGAAGTGGACTACATCCGCACCCGCGTATTTCCCGGAAGTTGCGTACCCTCCGCCTCCGCGATGATCAATGCCGCGGTTGCCCAGTCGGATCTGAGACCCGCTAACCTTTTCGATTTCGGATATCACTATTCGCGCACGCTCAGAGAATGGAGGATGCGCTTCCTGGAAAACCGTGATGAAATCGAGCGATTGGGGTACGAACCGAACTTCCTTCGCGGTTGGGAATATTACCTCTGTTACTGCGAAGCCGGATTCGAAGAAGGGTATACCGGTGACGTTCATCTGCTTCTCGCAAAACCGCAATGCAAGCTTTCCAGAGGCTTCCCCCAATGAAGTCGAAATTCGCTTACCTGATCCATTTCGTGGCCTTTCAGGTCGCTTGGTTCTTTTGCGTTCTCGCTCCACTCAGTCCCCTTCCCAAAACGCTTCCCATTATCGGGGTGGCCCTTTGCCTGCTCGTCGCAATTCGCTCCCAAGGGCTTTTTCGGCTTTTACCTTTCCTAGTCGCATCCACGCTGATGGGCTTGGCCGGGGACGCCTTGCTGGTTCACTTTGGCTTCCTGACTTTCACCGAATACCCGAGCATACTGGGCGTACCCTACTGGATGCTCCTTCTTTGGTTAAATTTCGGACTGATGCTAAGACCGCTTTTCATCTGGTTTTTGGAACGTCGCTGGCGCTGCCTCCTCGGCTTTTCCCTAGGTGGAGCTCTGGCTTATTTCTCCGGACAAAAGCTCGGCGTGCTTACCTTCTCCCAAGGTTGGTACTCCGCATGGGCAGTGGCATGCGAATGGACGATCGCCGGTATCCTGATGCGTTATCTTCACCTTTCTTACGAGCAGACCGCATCGAATCGAAGATGATTGAACTTTTGATAGATGGGCAGATCGCATCCTCCTTGGCCATGCTCATGGCGTGGTTGGTTGCCGTATGGATTCGCAACACTTCCTACGTGGACGTGGTCTGGGCATATGGCGTCGGGGTCATCGGTCTTTACTTCCTTTACCAATGCTCCGACCTCTGTTCGCCTCAACGCCTGGCTTTGCTTCAGGGCTTGCTTGGCGTGTGGTCGATCCGTCTTGGCACTCACCTGCTTAGGCGATGCCGGGGGCAACCGGAAGATATCCGTTACGCCTATCTTCGAGACTATTTCGGTACGAAGGCTAATCTTGGCTTCTTCCTTTTCTTTCAAGTGCAGGCATTTTGGATCGTCCTCTTTGCCTCACCCTTTCTCATTCTTGCCCACAACCCAAGCGAGCTGCAGGTCTGGGATCACCTCGGTTTGATCATCTGGGTATGCGGTTTCGCCGGAGTCTCTCTCGCAGACAGACAACTGAGAAATTTCAAACAGGTTCGGGGACGCACCCGCAAAGAGGTCTGCGAAAGCGGTTTGTGGAAATACTCCAGGCATCCGAATTATTTCTTCGAGTGGGTTCTCTGGCTTGGTTATCTTCCTATGGGCATTCACTCCCAAGGAGCCATTTGGCTACTTGTCCTGCCTCCTCTTCTCTACTTATTCCTGACCAAAATAACCGGGATTCCCTTCGTCGAAGCCCGTAAGCTCGAAGCCAGCGGCAAAGCCTACGCTTCCTACCTTACTCGAGTTCCTTCCTTCTTTCCCCGTATTCCAACCAAACCCAAACCGCCTTCATGAGCCTCACCGATCTTTTCATTGATCTCGCCGAACGGGGCTTCGTTCCCGATTTCCTAATCCGAGCGGGCATTCGCAAACTTTGCCGTAAGCGTCTCCTCCAGTGCCGGGTCGACGATTGCGAAGCCAACGCCGAATTGGCCGAGCAATACCTGCAATCGGTCGACCAGTCGCCCTTGGCGGTGCTCACCGAAAAAGCGAACGAACAACACTACGAAGTTCCCTCGGACTTTTACCAAATGGTCTTGGGTAAGAACCTGAAGTACAGCTGTTGCCATTTCGATGATTCGGTCTCTGACCTCTCAATGGCGGAGGACCGCTCTCTCGCACTCACTTGCGAACACGCCGATCTTCATGACGGTCAGCGCATTCTGGAATTAGGATGCGGATGGGGTTCCCTCTCCCTTTGGATGGCGGCGAACTTTCCCGGTGCTCGGATCACATCAGTTTCCAACTCTCATTCCCAAAGGGAATACATTATCTCGGAGGCGAAATCCCGCAATCTCCCCAATCTCGAAGTCGTCACCGCAGACGTAAACGTCTTCTCCACCAAGGAGAACTTCGAACGCGTGGTGTCCGTGGAAATGTTCGAGCACGTTCGCAACCACCGCGGGCTTTTTCGGAGCATTCACGATTGGTTGGAACCGGGTGGCAAACTCTTCACTCACGTCTTCTGTCACCGTTCGACCTCCTATCCCTTCGTGGTCGAGGGAGAGGACGATTGGATGTCACGACACTTTTTCAGTGGGGGCACTATGCCCGCCGACGAACTTTTTCTGAGGATTTGCGGAAAGCTCGAATTGGAAAGACGGTGGCGATGGTCGGGCGAACACTATGCGAAGACTGCCGAAGCTTGGTTACGGAACACCGACCGCAACCAAACTGATATTCTTGATTTGTTCGCCGGGGAGTTGTCCGCAAAGGAGGCACTGCGGGCTTTTCACCGCTGGCGCATTTTCTTCCTCGCCTGCTCCGAAACCTTTGGTTTGCATAAGGGGCAGGAATGGTGGGTCAGTCACTATCTCTTCAAAAAGCCATGAAAACCTACTTTACCCTCTCGACTCTCGCTCTCTCCATGAGCCTTTTTCCGCTTGGCTTTCTCCTCCATGGCTCCGAACCCGAATGGAACCAGTGGCGTGGACCAACCCGGGACGGAATGATCCCCATTGATTCCCTCTGGCCGAAGAACATCAGTGAGGATAAACTTCGCCTGAAATGGAAGAAGAGCATTGCCAAGGGATATCCGGGCCCGGTGCTTTCGAAGGATCTTGTCTTCACTGTGGAAACCAAGGGAAAGAACGAAGTGGTTCGGGCCTTTGACCGTAAGACGGGAGAACAAAAATGGGAAACCCAGTGGCAGGGATCGATGAGCGTTCCCTTCTTCGCTTGGAAAAACGGAAGTTGGGTACGATCGACTCCGGTTTACGATGGGAAGAATCTCTACGTTGGAGGCATGCGCGATCACCTTGTCTGCCTGGATGCCGAATCCGGGAACAGGCTGTGGAGCGTCGATTTCATGGAGAGGTATGAATCCCCTTTGCCCGCATTCGGGTTCGTTTGTTCGCCTCTTGTCATGGGCGAGCATCTCTATGCTCAGGCAGGATCGGGTTTATGCAAACTCGACAAGCAAACCGGCAAATCGGAATGGCGTATCCTCGAAGTGAAGGATGAGAAATACGGAAGCGCCTTTTCGTCGCCCACCTTCGCCACGATCCGAGGCGTGAGGCAAATGGTGGTTCAGACCCGCACCGATCTGGCCGGAATCGATCCGGAGAAGGGTAAAGTTCTTTGGAAGAAGCCCATCGAAGCTTACCGGGGCATGAACATCCTCACGCCCGCAATTGCAGGAGACTCGGTTTTCACGAGTTCCTACGGCGGAAAAAGCCTGCTTTTCGAAGTGGAAAAGAAAAACGATGGCTTTGCAGTAGCTCAAAAATGGGAAAACATACAGGAAGCCTACATGTCGAGCCCGATTCTGATCGGAGACTTCTGCTATCTTCATTTGAGAAAGCAGCGGATGGCTTGCCTTAACCTAAAGACCGGCGAAACCGCATGGATCAGCAGCGAATCCTTCGGAAAATACATGTCCATGGTTTCCAATGGAAAAGACATTCTCGCTCTTGATGAGGATGGTACCCTCTATCTGATCGGAGCCAACCCGGAACAACTTTTGATCAGGCAGAAGCGAACCATTTCCCAAGCCCCGACCTGGGCCCATTTGGCCATTTCCGGAAACCAACTCTTCGTCCGAGAACTCGAAGCCATCGCTTGCTACGAGTGGTAAGCGGTTCAAGACCGCATTTTCCTCTATTGCCTACTGCGGTCGATCGGAGTAATGGTGAGAAATGTCCTTCCATAAGCTCTACCATCTGTTTTTTTCCTGGAAAGGTGAGATCGGACGGTCGGTTTATGCCTTTACGGGCATTATCCTTTTCTTGGTCAAGTGGAACTTGGACAGGCTCTTTTCCCTTTTTGCAAATGAAGTTCGTTACCCCACTCCCTTTTTCTATCTACTCCCTGAAATAAACTCTGAAACCGTCCGGACCGATCTAATCCTGCCGTGCTTTGGCCTCGCCCTTCCCTTCATTTACCTAGGGCTCGTCCTTACCGTCAAAAGGCTGCGTTCTCTGGGGTGGCCTATTTATTCGTCCATTCTGTTTTTCGTTCCCTTTGTCAATCTCCTGTTCTTTTTCCTGCTTTCCATGCTGCCCCAAAATTCTCCTTTGGAATGGAACCGGAAAAACCGGCCAAGGACCAAGGAATGGCTCGACCGTTTTCTGCCAAGAGGAAAAGTGGCCTGCTCCTCAATGGCAATGGGTCTTTCCGCTACCCTAGGCACTCTCTTTGTATCCCTTAGTCTGCTGACGGGGGTCGGACAAGACTACGGTTGGGGCTTTTTCGTTGGCTTACCTTTTGCCATGGGTCTGACCTCGGCGGTTACCTACGGTCATCATGAAAGGCGGAGCCTTTGGGCATGCTTGGGCGTAGCTCTACTCACCCTCGGCTTTTCCTTCCTTCTCTTGCTTCTTTTGGCCATCGAGGGGATTCTCTGTCTTCTGATGGCCGCTCCCATCGCTTTGCCTTTGGCCGCCGTTGGAGGTTGGGTTGGATACCTCATCCAAAATCGCGCTTTCCTCAAAAATCCATCCCTATCAGTTTTTGTCGCTACCTTCCTACTCATGGGTTTTGAGGAGAAAGCCCTCCCCGAAGCCCCCCTCTTCGCGGTCCGCTCGGAAGTTCTGGTGAATGCTCCGCCCGAAAAGGTATGGAATCACGTCGTGACCTTTTCCGAATTGCCACCTGCCGAAGACTGGCTTTTCTCTCTTGGAATCGCTTGCCCAACCTGCGCTACCATCGAGGGAACGGGTGTGGGAGCAATCCGCCACTGCAACTTCAACACAGGCGCCTTCGTGGAACCAATAACCGTATGGGACGAACCCAATCGCCTCGCTTTTGACGTAATCTCCCAACCACCACCCATGAAGGAACTGTCCCCCTATGACATCCACCCTCCTCACCTCGACGGTCACTTGGAAAGCAAACGGGGTGAATTCCGTTTGCGAAGGTTTGAGCAAGACAAGACGATCCTTATCGGCACCACATGGTACAAACATAACATGTGGCCGGCTTCCTACTGGAAGATTTGGTCGGACTTTTTGATTGGGCGCATTCATCGAAGAGTCTTGAACCACGTCAAGAAACTCTCCGAGACAAACTAACTTTCGGAGTTCATTGGGGAACGGGCTTTTTCTTCACCGAGAAAAAAAGCCTTCGAATCCCCACCGCTACGAAGCAAAGCGATCAAGGCATAGAGGGCGCTGACCAAGTTCCCCCCAATCAAAATCGCAACGGACCAAGCCAGTGTTTTTCCAAGACAATTCTCCCGGTAGACGATCCAACCGATGACAAGAAAAAATCCAACGTAAACGTCGAACAGGGAAACGATTCCCCAAGGATTTTCAATCAGCTCGCCTCCATCCTCGAAAAAGTCGCCCTGCGTAAATCCGTAGTGAAGGACTCCCGCCATAATGACGGTGAGAAGGACTAGGTATCCGAGGGCAAACTTTCTGCCCATCAAAAAAGGGATTTCGAAGAAGAAACTTATGCGGAAGCTTCGGCAAGCGCATGATCGATATCCGCAAGAATATCGTCAATATGCTCGATGCCAATGGACAACCTGACCAGTTCAGGCTTGATTCCACCGGCCAACTGTTGCTCCTCGTTCAACTGAGAATGCGTGGTGGTGGCTGGGTGAATCGCCAAGCTCTTGGCGTCACCGACGTTGGCAAGATGCGAGAAAAGCTCCAGCTTATCAATGAACTTGGGGCCCGCCTCGGCTCCCCCCTTGATTCCGAAAACGACCATCGATCCTCCTTTTCCGCGAAGATACTTCTGATTGAGGTCGTACATGGGATCTCCTTCCAAACCGGGAAAGCGCACCCATTCGACGGATTCATGCCCCTGCAGATGCTTGGCCACAGCCAAGGCATTTTCGCAATGCCGTTCCATGCGCAGAGAAAGAGTCTCGATTCCTTGGATGAACTGCCATGAATTGTCCGGAGAAATGCAGGCGCCCAGATTTCGCAGGGGAACCGTGCGCATTCTGAGAATGAAAGCCAGAGGAGCAAGAGGTTCGGGCAAATCGTGCCCCCAACGCAAACCATGGTAACTGTTGTCCGGCTCATCGTAGAGAGGGAAATTTCCGTTTTTCCAGTTAAAGGATCCGGAATCCACGACCACTCCGCCAATGCCATTGCCGTGACCGCCCAACCACTTGGTCAGGGAATGAATCACAATGGATGCTCCGTGCCGAATCGGTTGGGTTAGGTAGGGAGTCGAAAAAGTACTGTCAACGATCAGGGGAATACCGTGATCATCGGCTATTTTGGCAATTGCCTCCAGGTCGGCGACGTCCAGACCCGGATTGCTTACGGTTTCGCAAAACAATGCCTTGGTCTTGTCCGTTATGGCGGCCGCGTAGTTGGCCGGATCATTCGGATCCACGAAATTCACCTTGATCCCGAATTTGGGGAGAATATCATTGAATTGGGTGTAGGTCCCTCCGTACAGGTTGTTCGCGGATACGATTTCATCCCCTTCCTGGGCGATGTTGATAATGGAGTAGAAAACCCCGCTCGTCCCGGATGCGAGCCCCAAGGCGGCGGCTCCGCCGTCCAAGGCAGTCACGCGCTGCTCGAGAACGTCGGTGGTCGGATTCATCAGGCGTGTGTAAATGTTTCCAAGCTCTCGCAAGCCAAACAAGTTGGCCGCATGCTCGGTATCGTTGAAAACGTATGAACTCGTCTTATAGACGGGAACGGCGCAAGAATTCGTGGTCGATTCGGGCTGGTAACCCGCGTGAAGGCATTGGGTTTCTAATTTCATTGTTTATGAAGATCTTGGGGTTAGGTTAAAAGTTGGGAGATCAATACTTAATAATTTGCGGATAAAATCAATCCAATATCTTATCGCCTCCCTATCGGGCAATTACGATCCATGTCATAAAACTTATGGATCGATTTTTCGGGGACTCATAAGATAGGCGATCAAATCGCGCCTTTCCCGT
>MDTC01207556.1_pt1 | contig 19968 bp, 19 predicted proteins | sample 811181 | NCBI WGS metagenome assembly MDTC01 (sample SAMN05326644, study PRJNA326480) | marine metagenome | isolation source: seawater | place: Pacific Ocean: North | collected 2011 | reverse complement strand
GACCAGATTCTAGTTTCTGTGCCACCATAATTTATATTAATGCCAATACCTGCCTTAATCTTATTCATATCTGACTTTATATCTTCACAAAACTGTTTTGAATAAAGGTTTGGGATAATAAAATAGCTATCATTCTTCATAGCTACTTTTGCCTCTCTTACCAATTCTGCTGTATATGGTGATAATAGGTTTGACATAATAAGTTTAATATTTAACTACAACTTAAATTTAATCTATATTAGCTTTTTTAACCAATAAAAAATAATATAAAATTCTAATTAATATTTATACCCTTTATCATTTTTAGACGCTTATTGAATTTGTCAATATAGCTCTGAGAACTTCTAACTAAGCCTGCTTTAAGACATTTCTGAAGAGAATTTTCTAATGCTTCTTTACCATTTTCATTTGGATGATGAATTTTTTTCAGATAATTTTTAGTATAAAATCCATCGGCTTCAATCATTGGGCTAAAACACTCTGCTCCTAACCAATTAAGCTCAAAAAGGCAACTTGATATATTTGATATACAATAATCTGTTATGAAATACGTAAATGTAGAATGACCCAATACCTGAACATTTAGCTGATTAAATATATCTGTCACCCTTGAAGGAATTGCTTTATGTTTAGGGTGAGTCACATATATTATCTTTATATCTATTTTTTTTTTTAAAAAGTAGTCAATTATTTTATCTAAAATTTTGAGCTCAACTGCAAAAGCAGAAGAACCAAAAAAATTCTCTCCAATATTATTTCCACCATAGATAGTAATAGTTAAAACTTTATCATGAGGATTTAAACTTAAATACTCTAATTGATTAAGAGCATAAGCATTATAAGAACCATGCAATTTTTTATTTTTATAAAGTGAAGCATTTAAATATACATTTATAGATATGTTATTTTCTAAAAAATATTTATTATCTAACATGCTTAGTTCTGGAAGATTTGGTACTTGTGGTATTAAAAAATGCTTTTTTTCTCTAGCCGCATCTTGAAAGGATAGTAAGCGTGTAAACCATAACTCTGTAGGCACTGCAATTATGCCGTGTAATAATTCAACAATTTTTTCACTCTCTTCATTTTGTAATATATATCCTCTTAGCAATTCAACCAAAAACGAATTAGATGTAAGAAATGATGTTGAATGCTTTGGCATCCTCGTAATTATGCCATGGTAGCTTATAAATGTTAGTGCCTCAATAATTCTTATGTATTTAGGTAGATTTTTTAAATTTTTACTAACCTTAACTTGCTTAAAGTATCGCCTTAAAAATTTAAGTTCCTCTGCCTTACGGAAAAATAAGCCACTTACTAAAAGAAAAAATGAAAAAAAAATTATAAAACCGCCATCTAATATAAATAATTTTTCATTATTAGATATCGCACTCCTTTTACAAAATTTACTTTCTAATACTGGATCATATAAAATAATTGTTTTTTGCTGTTGTTTATTCTCCGATCTTGAAAATAAATTTAGACCATCTCCACCACCTACTAATTCTGTCATGTGTACTAGTTGTGGAGCAAGACACTCCCTAAAATCAAAGTCAAACCTATTAGATGCTACAACAAAGGCCTCACATGATTTTATGTTCTTACATCTTGAAAAGCTAAGGCTTAAGGTTTGGTTTATGTAATATGGCAAATTTATAACAAGCCTTAAAAATAATGATAATAGTTTTTTAAATTTTACATGAAAAGACAATGTATCTTTTGATAATTTTTGATCTTGATTAGAGTTAGATAAAAAACCACCTAATCTTTTATAAAAATTATTATATACCTCTAAATTTTCATCTCTATAGTCTTCAAAATATTGAATGCTATTAATTAGAAAATTAATATCAACTTTTTTTAATGTCAAACTCTCTCTCTCTCTTTAGACCTTATGATATTATATTATTTAGTTTCTATGATTAAAAATAGTTTATACTTGCTTAGTAAAACTAGTACTTTATAGCTTAAAAAAAAATAAAACTTTTTAGGAATTTATTTCTTTTTAAACACCCACCAAGTAATATCATCAAATCCAGCATTATCGTAAAGATGACCCCAAAAAAATCCATAATCAACTAGATCACATTGAAAGTTTTCTATTATTAGCTTGCCAAAGTCTTGTTTAAAAAGCTTATTAGCCTCACCTTGATATTCAATCATTACAGGAGTTCTATTAAAATATTCGGCTACTAAAACATATTTTCTAGAATAATCAAATATCTTAGCAATTGTTTTCAAAAGTTCATCAGGATTTATATGAATCAAAACAGTTTTTGTAAAAACTAAATCAAATCTATTGTCTTCAAAATCACTTTCCAAAATAGATCCATTAAAAGCATAGTCAAAATTATTATTTTTAGTTACAATTTCAAAAGCCTCTTTACTAATTTCAATTATATTTGGCTTTAATTCAGGATAGGCAATTCTTATTTGGTTTATATTTTTTCCTATATTACTTCCACACTCCAAGTAGTTGTTTATTTCTCCAGATATTTTTGACAACATTTCTGTCCAAGCACTTGCTCCTAATTTATTATCAAAATTACTATTTTTCTCGATATATTCCCTAGAATATTTTTTTTCCCAGAAATTTTCCTGTTCATTTCTATTCATTTCAATTTGCCTCGTTCTAGTTAGTTTAGATGATATTAATTCATTTGTGTGTAAATTATACAATTATAATATACTAATACTTTTGAATTATAATTAATTTTGCATCAACAATAGTATCATCATTTTCAAATATCAAATCAAAAAAATTATAGAACCTATTAGTTTCTTAATATCAGCTAATGTATTATTGTATCCTATTTTTTAATAAAGTTCTTTTAGGTATTTCTGGAAATTGATTATTGTTAAATGTTATATTTTTATTGGTTGTTATAGGAACAGTATATAATTTATTTATTTTTAAGGCTGTGATATACCAAGAGAAAAATATAAAACTAAGCATTGCATTTTATCTTCATGATTTCAAAAAAATGTAATTTTACAAATTGAATCTTTTGAAAATATTTTAGCTTTTGAAAGATATACTTTGCTTAAAAATTTCTTTAACTTAAAAAAATTTAGAATCCATGATCAGCAGCTACTGATCCACTTTTACAAATATCAAAATACCAGCTTTCAACAAAACCATTATCGGCAAGGACTGAAATCCATCCGATATCATTGCCTAAGAAATTTTTTAACTCATCATCTGAGTCAAGTAAAATTTGATGAATTTTATTTGGTCCTATAGAAATATCCCTAATAAGATATTTATCGTCTTGACTGCGAAAAAATGATATTTTTACTTGCGCAGTTCTATCGTATTTTTTTTCAGTTCCACTATTAGTAATGACTACTATTGAGTTGCCCTTATTTATAAAAGGAAGCCATCTAAAGGTGGAAGGTTTTGTTAGTTTTTTTTCATCCGCCACATCTGGCGCAAAGCAGATATTACAAGGCAATTGGTTGTGCTTGCCTTTTACACCAATATTTAATCCCATTTTTAAGCGTGTAGGAATTTTATCTGTAAATTCAGAAATAAATTTTACACTTGCTATATCATCAATAGAAATTCCATTTATTCCAGCAATTTCGGCAAAGTCAAATTCTTCATATAAACTTTTTGTATTTTTGATATTTTTACCAACAGTAATATTTCCTATTTGAAGTCCTGCATTATCAAAATAATGAAGATTTAAGTTAAATGAGGAAGGGGAGCTACAAGGATATAATATCAATTTAGTATAATTATCACTTTTACCAAAAAACGGTAATAATTTCGATGAGTGATATAAGTTTTCTGGAGGTTTATCAATATAAGCATCATCTGTATCAATAGAAGTTGAATCATAAAACGAATGGGTAACACTTAGAGATTTTCGGTTATTTTCAAAATTTCCACATAAGAATCTTGGAAAAAAACCTTGAAAATTATGTTCTAATGATATGGCGCCTTTCCGACCCCCGAGAATTTTTTCTAAATCAATATGATCTTTTAACATTACAAACCTTGTCTCAAAAGATTTTAATATACCTAATTCAAAACTGCCTTCAGTAATCTCAGTAGATCCTACTATTCTATACTTCACTATTCCATTTGGATTTTCAACAGCTCCATTTGTAAAGGAAAAAAATGGTTCAAATCCTTTTCCCGAACAAACATCAAAACCAGTTTCTGGAATAGACACACTTGTATTTTCAAGTAAATCATCAAAATCATTATAAATTCTTCCCAAAGAGTGGACAGAACTTGAAAAATCTTCCCCATGATAAACTACACAAAATGCGGGGTATGGAAAAAACATATCTTGAGTAGAAAAAACTTCAATTTCTATTGATCCAATAAAATCTTTTGAATTATTAAAATTTATTGTCTCTAAAACATCAATTATATCAATCTGAAATGCTTTAGCTTTATTTATATTCATTTTCTGTCTACAAAATATAGTTCCAGACTCATCCCTAAGAGTGAAAAGGATACCAATTTCTTTTATGTTTCTTTTTATCATCCAATAGCTAAGAAAGGTAATTTTGGTAGAAATATAACTACTTTCAATAATTGGAAAAATAGTAGAACTCCTAAATATAGGCTTTCTCGTTAAACTAACAGATTCCCCATAAGCTGCACGTGACTCAAGTCCTTTTCTATATGATTGCATGTTATTATTATTTCAAATTTAATTTAATTTATAAATTTTATACTCTATTTATCTTTATTTTACAAAATTCTATTTTTAGCTTAAATAAAAATCAAAAAATTTAATCATATTTTTTAGCTAAAACGATGAATATATATATCATTTTTTCCCGCTTTGTATCCTCCAGATGGATTGCCCCTGGTGTAAATGACGACATTGGGAGGAGAGAGTATTTCACCTTGTTTAGTTTGTCGTTGCATATTGGGTAGCCAATAAGGACCTGAAAGATTATCTATCCTTGGCAAAAGATTAAAGTGCCCCTTAAGGGTAGTAAGATTGAATTCACCAATTGCCACTCTATTACTTTCATGCCCCCATGCCACTCCACTAAACGAGTTACGTTCTGCATTAGTAACATTTTGCATATTACAAGCAAATCTGACAGTGTCTTTACTCATACACATCACACCGGGATCGCAAAATTCATAATTTATTGGCATTTTACAAAACTTGTTTAAATCGTATAGTCGCCATACTCCATTATCCAGGAGTTTCGCAAGCACTAAAGATGATCTGTTCCAACTTTGATTATTTCTTTCCACATGAAAATGAGCATAAACCTGACCATTCGCATTAGTGGCACACAAGCCTGCGGTAAGAATTTTATTTACTGTCATTCCACCTTCATAAATAACACCTGTCTGCTCTACTGTCGCAGGCAACTCTAAAATTTTTTGATGAGAATTTTTCCATGTTTTACCTGCATCATCACTAAATAGATATGAGACAGCTTGATAGCGACCATAAAGAAGTTCGTCAGTACCCTCGTGAACAGTAGAGAGGAGATGAAGTCGCCCCAAAGTGTCAATATGAAGTGAGGGACTAAAAGCAGAATAACCAAATTCTCTATTAACCATTGGAATAGCAGTGCGATGAAAGGTGCCCTTTGAATCTGAAGACCAGACTTCAATAGTTCCTTTATTGCCTTTTCCCCCATTGCTATTTCGAGCAGCTACCCATAATCGGTTTTTAGAGTCTATCGCCAATGATGGATAAGTAAGTAGATTTCCAAACTTCTGTTCAGTTTCTAAATCAAACCATGCAAACGCTTTCTTACTTCGTCGATATTGCATTGGTCCAGCATGGGGGCCATATACGATGTGCAGAATCTGATTACTATCAATGGCTATCGATGCACCACCATGATTACCTGCTGCTGTACCCACGATCATCCGGCGAATACTCTTAAGTGTTTGGTCTACTTGTTCAAGGATAAGTAAGACATTATCGCCATCTGCCTCAAGGTATGTAATTAACTGGCTACCATCTTTAAGAGAAAGAATTTTATTACCTTGAGAATAGGCCGTACCACGATTGCTTCCATTTCTTGTTAAACGAAGTAAGTCGAATTTACTTGCTGATCGCTCTATAAAATCATCCGCATAAACCACATTAAAAAGTTTGCCTGTATATACTGTAAAAGCAAATATACTCATGCGATATAAGTTCAATAATAACTTTCTTCGCGATGGACTGCACACTTTTTCTCTATCCTTCAAATTTACCATAATTTTTTTTATTTAATATGTAATTAGTTATATTTTATTTTCATTCCACTTATTTTCTAAAAATAATCACTGATATTTATGCTCATTATTATTAATTTGATTAAGGTGTTCAATCTTATCATACGGTAGCCGGCATTTATGAGCATGTTTTGGTAAAGAAGATATAACTCTTTTATGTGCTGCAAGTGCTACAACCATAGCATAAGTTTCACACCCTACGACTATATCGGACCATGCCAATAAACTTACTAGGTCTTTATTTTTTTCTATATGAATATTCGAAAAACCACTTGCTTTCAACCAATTGTCATATTTATCTTTTGGCTCTGAAGGATGCAATTTTAAAATAATAGATATTTCCTCTTGAAGTTTCAAAATAGGTATTGAATTAAGGAAGAAATCTAATGCTTGAAATTCTCCCATTTCTTCATATCCTGCCCAAATGTCACGAACTGGCTCTAAAACGTAAAGAATATTAGTTGTACTTTTTTTCCTATCAACTTTATAGCTTAAAACTTTATCAACTATAGATTTGACATAATCATTTCGTTTCTCAACAATTTCAATATTTGGGAAACAAAGTTTTGCTTCTCTAAGTGCATGCTTATCAGATACCCAAATAATGTCTGGCAAGGCTTGTATATGATCTCTAACAAATCTTTCTTTATAATTTACCCAATGATCTATGACAGCTATAGATTTAATTTCATTTTTTTTAGCCCAGACCCTTGCATTGTGTTCTAATGAACTGGCCCAACCTGTACCAGTCAACAATGTATTTGCTCCTATTAAGACACTTTCTAAGGAGCAAAATTCTATATTGGGTCGCTGAGCTTGAAATATTTTAGCCGCAGGTCCCTCTAGACAAAATTTACAAGAATCACGATTGATCAGACCACTTCCAAGCCATGCAAAAATATGGGCAGCTGCTCCAGCATCGTGAGCAACTATAGCAGTATGTCCATCATTGATATTGCCCATTACTTTAATTGGTCAATATTTTTCCAAACCTTGTGAAAAGATTTAATCAGTAATTCTACATCATCATCAGTCAAGTCATAAATACACATAGAGAAGCCTAAATAGGTTTCATCATTAAGTCTCTCTGCAACTGGACAAATTCCTTTCGCATAGTTTATATTTTTACGAGCGAATTCTGAAGTCCAGGGGAAACCTTTTGAACCAAAAGCGATTTTCTTTTGATACATTGGAATAAGATGAATATTTTGATAAGCAGTAGCAACTTCCACACCTTCCGCGCGCAGAGCCTCAGCAATTTTAAATTTACTACATCCAACCTTCTCAACATCAATTATAAGGGGATAAATATAATAAACATGAGTACAACCATTTTTAACAACTGGTGTTTTTAATCCATCTAAACTAGACAATCCTTTTGTTAAACGGTTTCCAATTCTTTCACTTGATTTTGCATAGTCTTTAAGTTTTTTCAGCTGCTCAATACCAATGGCGCTCTCAATTTCACCTAGTCGGAAGTTATAGCCTACCAGATTGTTTATCTTTTCAACACCCTTATCCTTAACCACAACCTCTGCATGATTTCGAATTAGATATAGGCGTTCGGCTATCTTTTCATCATTTGTAACTATAATTCCACCTTCACCTGAGTGTATATGTTTATGGTAATTCAAACTATATCCACCAATGTCAGTTAAAGTACCCGCATAATTTCCTTTATACATAGCACCTGGTGCTTGAGCTGTATCAGAAATAATTTTTAAATTATATTTATTTGCTATATCTCTAAGGGCGTCTATGTCAGCAGAATGACCAAAAATATCAGGTGCCATAATTGCTTTTGTCTTTGATGTAATGTTTGCCTCAACAGAAACTGGATCTAAATTGAAAGTATCCTCCTCAATGTCTGCAAATATGGGAATAGCATTCCAATGAATAATAGCTGTCGCACTAGCACACATGGTCCATGGACTAACGATGATTTCATCTCCAGGCTCTATATCTAATGCACCAACAGCAGCAATAAGACCTGAAGTCCAAGAATTAACTGTGATTGCATACTTTACTCCAAAATAATTAGCAGCACTTTTCTCAAATTCTCTTACCTTAGGCCCACCATAAAAGTCTTTATGCCAGACTCCAAGAAACTTTGATAAGACACCTGAACGCATAACTTCATCAACAGCAATACGCTCTTCATCGCCTAAACTGTTGTAAGGAGCAAAATCTATATTAATTGTTTTTGGTCCACCAAATATTGCAAGCTTTTCATTGTTTTTTTTAATCATCTTGTTTATTTCTACTATTTTTAGATGCTATTTCTAATAAATCATGGCAAATTTTATGGGCTGCACAAGCCTCATTTCCAGTGCACAATAATTGTCCTCCTTTAGTTATCGCATTATGTATGTTCTCCACTGCACCAATCATTGCTTCTAAATATTTACCCTCACTATATTGATCTTTTTCTAAATTTTTATATCCCTTATATCTTGAGTTTTCAACAACTGTCCTTGATGACCAGCTTAAGCCTCCATCTCTCATAGTCACACATTGTTTTGAGCCGATAATCTCAAGCTCAAAGATTGCATAGTCAGAAGCATGGGCCGCTACCAAATGTACTGGTAGATTAGATTTTGTCTTTAACAATGCTGTAATTGTAGGATCATCTTCGAAGTAGTCGTTTACAACAGCGGTAGCTGTTACGATATTTAAAGAGTCAAAAAGACTTAATAATAAATCCACCATGTGAGAACCATTGTTTAAAATACCTTTATTATAATAACCAACTACTGAGCGAACTTCACCCAATTCACCTTTGGCAATAAAATTTCTTAACTCAATCACTTTTGGGTCCCATCGACGAGTATGGTTTACTGCGAGCAAAACACCTGCTTGTTCACACATGCGTACTATATCAATCGCTTCTTCATATTTTTTTGCAAGTGGTTTTTCACAAAAAATTAATTTTGGCTTTGATTTTAACTTAAGCACATCACAAATATTGCTATAATGGTATTGTGTGGGAGAGCAAATACTAACAACATCAAAATCTAATCCAGATTCTATGACTTCTTTCATGTTTAAAAATGTATACTTGACTTCCCAATCGACTGAAAATTGCTTAAGTCTTATATCATCTGGATCTACACAGGCGGTAATATTAAAATCACTATGATATTTATAAGCGCCTGCATGAGTAGAGGGCAAAATACTTTGATCAAATTCAAAGCCACCGGCTATATTTCCACATCCGACTAAAAGAGTGTTAATTTTACCATGCTTTTTAATATTCATTATCTATATTTTTTTAATATTTCTAGAATTGAATAATGCACTCAAAATCTTAATATTAGCAGATACTTTACTCCCAAAGCGTGGCTTATCACTTCTATGATTAACCTTTATAGGTATCTGAACTATTTTAAAACCTAACTTGTAACTAAAAATAGATAATTCGGTACCCACCGACTCATAAGAAGAAAAATGGCCAAGTTTTTTATATACTTTAATACTATACCCCTTAATACCACAGAGTGGGTCCTTAATTCCCCACTTTAATTTTGATACCCAGGAGAAAATATGCTCAGATGGCCTTTGAAATTTACTTCTCACCCCAATTACCACATCATATCCACTGTTAATCAATGTTATAAACTTTTTAACTGTACTTGGATCATGCTGACCATCTGCATCAAAAGTAATGATTATTTCACATCCTAATTCGCTTGCTTTCAAAAAACCACTATTTATGGCACTATCATATCCTTTATTCATTTTATGATTAATTATTATTGCTCCAGCATTCTGAGCTTGTACCTCAGTCTGATCTGTTGAAGCATCATTTACAACAATAACTATTCCATATTCTCTCACTGATTGTACTTGATTATAAATTGTAGAATCCTCATTAAATGCAGGAATGACTATTGCTACTTGATGCTTTTCCATCTTAAATAGTCTCCAGACTTAACATTCTCGATTAATTTTCTATTAATAACTTTTTTTAATTCATAAGGTTGGATTGCATCCACAGGGCAAGGCCTAAGAATCTCTAAGTCATCTTCACAAATTGTATCACCAATTAATAAATCTTTCTTTAATCGAATCGCTCTCCTTTGAAGGACAACTGTTTCCTTTTCATTATCTTCTACTTGTTTTAGCTCAGTTCCTAATGAATTTTCTAATTCCCTTGTCCTATCTACCATATCTTTCCAAGTATTGAAATCCATTGAAAATTTATGATCAGGACCCTCCCTACTTGTATCATTTGTGAAATGTTTTTCTATTACACTAGCGCCTAATGTGACCGCTCCCAATACTGTCGCGTGCCCTGGGGTGTGATCAGATAAACCTAAAATAAGATCTGGATACCTTTTTTTATACTCTTTCAAAACATTAAGATGTATATACTTAAAATTTTCTAAAGACGCGGTATAGTTTGTATTGCATTGCATCAGCACTATTTCATCAGTTTTGCTTAATAATGAAGATATAGCTATATCTACTTCACGCTGTGTAGACGCACCTGTTGCTAGTATTACTGGCTTGTTTTTAGATGCGATATGATTAATTATATCTAACCATGTAATATCGCCAGACCCAATTTTATATGCACTTAAATAATTATCTACTTTATCTACCAACTCATATGAATATGGTGAGGTAAGAAAAGTGATGCCTGCTTTCTTACAAGTTTCTTTTAATATCGGTGTCCAGTCTTGATTGATCGATGCATCATGATAAATATCAAAAACACTTTTTTTCCATTTTGCCTGGTGGGATTGTTGTTCACCTAGAGCTTTAAACCCATGATCACTTACAATAGTGTCGGCAGTAAAATGCTGAAATTTAGCAGAATCCGCACCAGCCTCTGCACAAAGATAAATTAAATCCTTTGCGCGCTCAATATCTCCATCGTGATTTGCGGCTACATCAGCAATAAAATATGTAGGATAATTTTCTCCAATTTTTCTTCCTTCTATATCGATTACTTTCATTTGATTTCTTAGTTTATATTATATCATTTATTCTTTTGTCAAATTGACGTTTCATTAAATTTATTGAGTCAGTTACACTAGGAAAATCATATTCTAGTGCTGAACTGATCTTACTAATATTCAGTGCCATATTTTTTGGCCTTGCTGCTTTAAAATTCAAATTATCTACGCTTATACTATTTATATTCGAAGTAGATAATTGAAATATTTCAGATACTTTTATCCCAAAATCGTACTTCGAAATACTATCACTACTTGCACAATGATACAAACCAAGTATTGGGTTGAGAATAATATTTTCAATAATAGATGATAATCCCTCAACTGTGAGAGGAGAAAAATATACATCATGAAATAAATTCATTGGCTTGTTATCAATCAAGTTTTTTAGAAGCCATTCAAAAAATGAAGTTTTTCCCTCGTGAGTCCATCCAATAATATTAGTCCTTAAAACTAAACCATTATCAAATGATTGAACTACCTTTTCTGCCTGAAGTTTTGTTCTCGCATAAATATTAAGAGGTTCAGGTAAATCAGTTTCGTTATAAGAATCAGATTTTTCGCCATTAAATACAGAGTCTGTTGAAATATAAATTAGCCCACTATTAGTTGAATTTAAAAAATTTACTAGAATCTCCGTTGACTCAACATGAAGCGCCGTAGCTAATTCAATATTTTCTTCACATAAGTCAACATTGACTATTGCAGCACAGTGTATTACTAATTCTGGCTTAGTTTTATTTAACCATTTATAAAGCATTTTAGTATTCGTTAAATCAAAACAATCCCACTTAATATTTTTTTCTTCCAATCCTTTATCTCTTGAAGTTGCAAAAACTTTATGAGACTTTGATATTTTTGATATAAGCGCTGTACCCAACATTCCACTTGCACCTGTAATACCTATTCTCATTTTAATAAACTCTTAAATTATTTTTTGCTTAAAAATTAATTCAGCTCTTTTCCAGTCATCTTCGGTATCAATATCAACAACTCTATAAGAAGGAATTTTCATACCCAATCCATCAGTATGCATTTTTTTTAATTTTCTCCAAGCTTCTGCCTTTCCCCAATAAAATTGGCCTGCATCATGAAAAGTTTCTTCTAAGTCCTGAGTTCTTGACAACTCATATTCTGGATATAAAAATTTCATTTTTCCATTTTTATATTGTGTCATTGCTCTAAAAATAGAGTGAGGGTATTCAGCAATAGGATAAACAAAATTTTCACCAGATGACTTAAGTAGATTAAATGAAGTTACCAAATCAGACGCAAGTAGCATTGGACTGCATGGATAAATACAGCATGCGTAATCTACATGTTGATATATTTTATCAATTTCTTTTATTGCATGTGATATAACTGGCACAGTAGGAGTATCATCATCTGAAATATTAGAAGGTCTGATAAATGGGGCAATAGCTCCATTTTGCTCTGATAACTCTTTAATTTCATTATCATCCGTTGATACTACAATATAATCGAATAACTTGCTTTTTTTTGCAGTTTCAATAGCCCAAATTATCATTGGCTTTCCATTAAACTTTTTGATGTTTTTTCGGTGTATTCTCTTACTTCCTCCACGAGCTGGGATAACTGCTATTTTCATCGAGCTCTAGATATGTCAATAAAAAATAAGTTCATACTCTATATATTGCCGATCTTATTTGAATTTTTTTTTATCCAATCTTGAAGTTCAGAAATTTCCATCCACTCAAGGTTACTATTTGAAGAATACTTAAAACCTTCATCAACTTTGATTCCATCACCTATTCTATCGAGGTCTGTGTGCCAATCATTAATAGATGGTAATATTTTATAATACCCTGGATATTCATAGGTATATAAACTATCTTCTGAACTAATCATTTGTTCGTGAAGTTTTTCGCCTGGCCTTATACCAACCTCTTCTTGTATTGCATGCTCATTAACTGCTAAAGCAATATCTGTGACTTTCATGGATGGAATTTTCTTAACATAAATTTCACCACCCTTCATATTATCAAAAGCAGTCCATACTAATTTAACACATTCATCTAGAGATATCATAAACCTTGTCATACGATTATCTGTTATTGGCAAAATATCATCTTTGGACAAAGACATAAAAAATGGAATAACTGAACCACGAGAACCCATAACATTTCCATATCGAACTACAGCAAACTTTGTATCATGATCACCAGTATATGAGTTGCCAGCAACAAAAAGCCGATCAGATGTTAACTTCGTAGCACCATAAAGATTTACGGGGCTACTTGCTTTATCAGTAGATAGCGCCACAATATTTTTCACTTTTTTGTCAATACATGCATCTATTAGATTCATTGCGCCAATGACATTAGTCTTAACGCACTCAAATGGATCATATTCTGCTGTAGGAACAATCTTTGTTGCAGCGGCATGAACAACAATATCAATTCCATCTAAAGCTCTATAAAGACGATCTTTATCTCTTACATCTCCAATGATAAAGCGAACACGCGAATCTTGTTTAAATGATTTTGCCATTTCCCATTGCTTCATTTCATCGCGAGATAATATAACTATTTTTTTTGGATTATATTTCTCTAAAGTCATTGGAATAAATGCATTACCGAATGAGCCCGTACCTCCTGTGACTAATATAGATAAGTTTTTTTGCATAAGTTTGTTTTAGACAACCTAAAACTATAACCTCCAAGTTGGGTTTTCGACAATATTTTTTATATCAATAACCACTTTATCTCCATTTGATAATTTTTGATACTCTATAGAGCTATATAATTTGAATTGATGATGACCTACTGTAACTAAAATAGCATCATATTTTTTATTATCATCTAAAGGGTTGCCTATAATTTCATATAAATTCATTTCTTTATCTTCTTTTGGATCTATCCATGGGTCATACACATCAACATTTGCTTCACATTTTTTTAATTCATTGATAATGTCAATTACCTTAGTATTTCTTGTATCAGGACAGTTTTCTTTAAAAGTCAAACCAAGTATCAAAATATTTGAATCTTTAATTACTTTGCCTAGTTTGCTCATTTGTCTAATAGTCTGATCAACAATATAATTACTCATACCATTATTTATTTGATGAGAAGATGATATTAAGTCTGAGTGATAGCCAAGCTGCTCTGTTAGATAGGTCAAGTAATATGGGTCGACTCCAATACAATGTCCACCTACTAATCCAGGAACAAATTTGAAAAAATTCCACTTTGTTGATGCAGCCTGTATTACTTCATTAGTATCAATATCCATTGTATTAAAAATAATTGCTAATTCATTTATTAATGCAATATTTACATATCTTTGGGTATTTTCAATTAGTTTGGATGCTTCCGCTACTTTAATACTAGCAGCTTTATATGTGCCAGCAGTAATTATTTGCCTATATAAATCATCAACATGTTGAGCGGTTTCATGAGTTGAGCCTGAAGTTACTTTTAAAATTTTTTTTATAGTTCGTTCTTTATCACCAGGATTAATACGTTCTGGTGAATAACCACAAAAGAAATCTTGATTAAATTTCATTCCTGAAGACTTTTCAAGTTCTGGTACACAAACATTTTCAGTGACGCCGGGATATACTGTTGACTCATAAATTACAATATCATTTTTACTCAAGACAGAGCCAATTGTTTTAGTGGCCTTAATTAAAGGACTCAAATCAGGTTGATTATTTTTATCAATCGGAGTTTGAACAGTAATTATGTAAATATTGCAATTTTTAATATCCTCAAGATCAGATGAATATTTCAAATTACTTTTAACAGAAGCTAATAAATGGCTTTCAATCTCAAAAGTACTATCATGACCTTTTTCCAACTCTTGAATCCGATTTAAATTTACATCAAAACCAATAACCTCAAATTTTTCAGCGAATGCCACAGCTAAGGGAAGTCCAACATAGCCCAAACCGATTACTGATATTATTTTTTTCATGCTAAATAGTTAAATATATTTATTTTTCTATAAAATATAGATAAAAATAATCAATATTTAAAATTAAGAGTTATTGGTTGCGGGGGTAGGATTTGAACCTACGACCTTCAGGTTATGAGCCTGACGAGCTACCAGACTGCTCCACCCCGCGTTAATTATATTTACCGTAAAACTGACTATTTATTTACTCAAACGGCCTTGATAAAAAACTTAACACTTTCTCAGCAAACGCTCATAAAGCATGCTTAAGTTAAATCGTATTGATCTTTATTAGATAATTAATCTTATCCTTCATTGTCTTTTATGTCAAATAGAAGCCATGGATTTATAATAGACAATCAATTTTAAATACTTGAAATTTCTGTGTCAGTATTTGAAGAAACAAAAAAAAACAATAAAAAACTTATTTTTCAATCTACCCAACCTCTTCCATAAACTATATATTGAGGAACATCTTTTTTACCGGTTCTTTTTGAATTAGCATTAAAATTACACTTATCAATGATTTTAAGCTTATTTTTTTCTATATAATTTTTAGAGGTGCATAATTTATGAGTCTCTTTTAATTTCCAGCCTTTTAAATTTTTTTGCCAAACTTTTTTTGATCTATGCTTATTAATTGAATCAAATAAATCTTTCTTCGAAATTTTATTAAAACTTAAAAATAAATTAGTATCTTTAGGTTTTATATTTGAATATTTTTTTACTAATAATTTTGCTTTTTTTCTTGATAATCTTTTTAATCTTATTTCTCTACAAGCATGGTCAGTGACTTTACTGTAACCCCATTTTATATATTTAATATGATCATGTAAGCCAGAATAATGATGGCAATCTACATCATTATAAGTATCAAATGTTCTTTGCTGTAAATTACTTTCATATCCATATAATTTGATCATTTGTTCATGTTGAGCCTTAGAGTCCCACCTTATATAATTATTTAGATATATACCCCTAACTCCAACAGATTCAATTTCTTTATCGTGTGGATACATATAATTCTGAAGATCTTTCTCATTCAAATTAGATTTTCCAATTATGTCCTCTGCTTCAAATCCCATTAGATCGTGTTCTTTACGATACTTTCTTGTCATTTCTACTTCATCCAAATGTGAATACATACCAACTTGATCAATGCCTTGATGTGCACCCCAAATTATAAGTGGTATCTTAAAATTGTAAGCTGTTTGCACTGGAAATACAGTTTGACCTGCAATACAGTGCCAGTAAATCGATCCTAACTTTTTTATAGTATATCTGTTAATTTTTTTTACAGTATTGGGATTAGGTGTCATCGTTAAAAGTGGGCACCCAAATAATGTTTTTAAATAAGAAAGATTTCTTATTCCTATTTCTGTATTATAAAGCTTATTGTATGTAACTAAAAGAGGGTTTAATCCCAAAACTTTTTTTGCCATATGTACAATAAAATAAGAGTCCTTTCCACCTGATACGGGTATAACACAGTTATATATTGAACGTTTTGATTTTTTATATGGGGCAACAATTTTTTTTAACTTATCAAACCTTTTATTCCAATCTAGTAAATATTTCTCTTCATGAACTCTACAACCACTACAAAGAAATGTTTCATTAAAAGTAATATTTAATGGGTGTGATTCTGTATATAGACAGCGACTACAAACAATCATATTTTTTCCTTAGGAATATAATCAAATCTTAGTTTATCTAAAGTTTTATCATTCATTGGTAGTAATCTACCATCACTGTCAAATAATTTATTTTGATAATTAGAAATAGTATCTAATCTTATATTTTTATATTTTTTTAAAATTATACTTTTTATTTTTGTAACACTATGTTCGGAAAAATTAAATATGTTTCCTGCCGCTAACCCTGATATTTTAAGTGGCATTGCTTTTATAAAATCAGATGCTTTTCCAGCACCGCCACATCCTATTAATGGAATTGATATATTTTCACTTACAAACTTAATTAACTCAAGATCAAATCCACTCTTTGTTCCATCTCTATCAATAGAATTTAAAAATATTTCACCTGCACCATTATCAATAGATTGTTTCAATAAGTCTTTTAAATCCATTCCTAGCTTGACTTTTCCTGAATTAATAAATGCATAGAAATTTTTTCCAATTTTTTTTACGTCAAATGAAGCAACTATAGCTTGTTCACCAAATTCTTTAGCACCCTCCTTAAATAAATTTGGATTAAGATGTCCATTCGTATTAATTACAACTTTATCAGCACCATTCCTTATTAATAATTCAATGTCTCTAAGAGATTTTATTCCACCACCAACTGCAAGAGGTGTTTGACAAAATTTTGAGTATGATAGCAAGTTTCGTATCAAACTATTTTTTGATTTAGTCTGTCTATTTATATTTAGTAGTACAATCTCATCTGCACCCCAAATATCTAAATAATTAATTGCAACTTCTGGTTTACCAATCGGTAGGTACTCATTAAACCTTATACTTTGAACTACTAAGCCATTTATTAAATTAATGACTCCTACTATTCTAGTTGTTAGCACTTAAAATCCCTCGAAAAATTTATAAAATTTCTTAGTAATTTTAATCCATTTGTTTGGCTTTTTTCTGGGTGAAACTGTACGCCTAAAATATTATTCGACCAAACGCCAACAGTAATTTTTTTATCATCTTTTAATGAAGCAAATCCTGAGGAGCTATTATCATTAACATAATAAGAATGATCATAGTAAAATTTTGAGCTTGGATTAATGTTTTTTAAAAGTGGATTCTTTTTATTTACTGCAAGATCATTCCAACCAACATGTGGTACGAGAAAATCTTTATGCTTTTTTATCTTTTTAACTGATCCTTGCAGAATTCCTAGGCCATTAGTCGGCTTCATTTCATCAGACTCTTCAAAAAGAATTTGCATCCCAAGACATATCCCTAAGTATGGAGTTTTATTTTCAATTAAAATTTTTTTTAACGTTTGAAGCATAGAACTTTTTTTTAAGTTTTCTATTGCCTGTGGAAAAGCACCTACACCAGGAAAAATGATTGATTTTGCCTTAATAATTTCTTTTTTATGTTTTGATATTATGAAGTCGACATTCAATTTTTGAAGAGCATTAGCAACGGAGGATATATTTCCCATATTATTATCAAAAATTATAATCATTTTTAAAATATCTTAAATATAGGCTTCCAAGTATTGTTCACTTTTTTAAATAATTTCTTATTTACAATTTTATCAACAGTCTTCTCGAAGGTTTTATCCGAAATTTCAATATAATCACAAAAAAATTTGATAAATTTTTTTGAGCATTTACCATCATATTTTTTTACTAAAATAAGAGCCTCTTCTCTAGTCATCAGTCCTTGATGTATGGCTTCACAAACTTGATCCGTAACTCTTCCATATCCATATTTTAAGTATTTGAAGTATTGATTTAACATTGTAAAATCGTCATCTAAGGCAGAAACACCCCATAAATCTCCAATGTCCTTTGGTTTTTCTTCTCTAATCTTAAGACCATTCTTAATTGCAAGTTCAGCATTCTTGAAACCATACCAATCTTGCATATAATACCCTAAATATGATATTTTTAGGTCTGCATCTTTAATGTCATTATAGCTTGGATATTCATAAAAATAATAATCATTTTTATTAAAAAATTTGAATTTCAGTCCTTTTGGTCCATCTTTAATAGTATTTCCCTCTTGAATTAAAATTGCATTGCCACCTTTCCCACCATGGCTCTCTCCAATTGTATAAATAGGGTTTTCTCCGTAAAAAAGTAGAGGTATCTTATTAGCAATAGCAAGATGAATCGGAATTGCGTACAAAGCCATTTCAGATGACTTTGCATAATTACCAAATTTAAGAAAACTATTTCTTAGTAATTTTTTCCATATAACTGGGTCTAGGCTCAGTGAAAGACAGTTAAAGCCGTGATTAATTAAATTAGATAAATTTTCAGCCCCTCTTTCATGTAAATGCTCAGGAGGATAAATACTTGAAATTAGCAATGGATTCATTCCTAACTCGTCTCTTACAAAAAAGGCCTGACGCATACTATCTTTTCCACCACTTACGGTCACAATGCAATCGTAGGTACTTTTAGTATTTTTTTTACCCCATTCTTTAATCTTGTTTAGCTCTACTTTTCTCTCGTCCCAATCAATATTCCCTTCAATTTTATTTATTTCAAAAGAACATGCAGGGCAATAACCTTCTTCATCAAAGTTAGTGTTTGGCCTAGTTGATGGATTTAAGCAATTTTTACAATAATTAATCATTAACTTTGATTGTAAATTATAAGATTTATTTAACTTTAGATTTTGCAAGTTGCATAAGTTTTTCTACAGTATCTACATCAACAATCTCATCGATTTCAAATTCTACTTTAAGACGATCCTCAAGATCTTGTATTATTCTCATATGACCAAGTGAATCCCAATCAGGAACTTCATCAAATTTTGAATCTAGTTCAAGTTTGTAATCACCTATATTTAATGCAGACCGAAACACACTTAAAATAAAGTCAAAATCTATTTTTTTTTTACTCATAATTGATTTACAAAAATTCTGCCAAATAATTAACATATATGAAACCTTCTTACAACTTTTTAGTATGGTATTGAAATCCATTTGACCATTCTATTAATGGATAAAATACCATCCCATGGAGAATCATAAATACCCATTTTCCCAATTTCAGTAAATCTAAGGGCACCCTTATTAATTGCTTTTTCTATAAAAGATTTTTTATATTTACCAGATACAGCAGTACCAATTGTTTGAACTCCGGATGGAAAATAATTAGGAGCATCTTCAATACTATCAATCAATTTTAAATAGATGGATCTATTATATAGTGGCACAGAACTATTT